>Ga0131853_10001461_pt1 | contig 42207 bp, 58 predicted proteins | sample TergutLab28metaG_FD_92764 | JGI IMG/M metagenome (GOLD analysis project Ga0131853, IMG submission 92764) | Labiotermes labralis P1 segment gut microbial communities from Petit-Saut dam, French Guiana - Lab288 P1 (version 2) (version 2) | ecosystem: Host-associated > Arthropoda: Insects >...
AAACATCAAACAGAATATCTTATACGCCACTATATCTTAATTACATAATTTATCAGAAAGATTATACCCGTAAAACTGCACCGCCTTCGAAAACATATTAGCGTATCTTCAGTGTTGTTCCCAAAATTTAAGTTCGCGGAAGAGCAATATAAATATTATTGAATGCATGGAATTATTAATTATGATTCATGTAATCCGTAGTGTCAGTACGTTTGCACCAAACTGCGGCTAACTTATTATTTAGAATATGGGATTTACAGACAAACACACAAAACGCAACACAAAAAATCGTAACGGTTTTCTTACGGAAATTAGCTACGCTAATAGTACAAGCAAGAATAAATCCAACGGAATCCAATGCGCTAACTTGTGAAGTGTAAAGTGTCCACGTTGTAAAGGCATTTAGTGCAGAAAAGGCGTAGCTCCACTCATTTTATATCTCGGCGCTTTATGGAGGTGAATATTTGTCTTCACGCCCCGACCGATATAACCTCGTAGAGAATCCCTGTACCTATTAACCACGATGGTGAGCGGGCCCCAAAACAGGCCTGGACATTTTGGGAAAGGAAAAATTCTCATGCCCCTAAAGGAATTTATTGCCCGGGATATGAACCCCACGCTATTCCGGGCCTCTTTTGCGGATTATGAAATTAAATTGATCTTAAAAACCTGCTTTATCTTAAAATCCTTTTGGTCTACATTTAAGTGTTTTTGATCAGTACCATTAGAAATTTGTGTTATGGTATGTAAATTTGAGTTCCGCCTGGAAGTAATCTTCAGTAAATAGGTAATTATATGGGCTCCTAGAGAATAGGGCTGCCAGAACTTTTAGATATTCGGCAGCACTTCACACCCTATATCTTTACCTCCCAGGAGATACTCCTGGTTGAGTCGAAGCCAGGATCATAGAGTGGCCGAAAAGATTAAGTCCATGGTTCCCAAAATGTGCCTCGCAGTATCCTTGGATTCTAGGGTAATGCGACCAGTTCCCAGGGGTTCCAAGTATATATTTTTGTAATGGCTACTTTGGAGTTCACTTGTTTATTTAATTAAAGGAATAAAGTGTAGTTACAACTAATCGAAGAACTTCGTTTACTGGCGATATGTTCATTTCTTATGACCATCAGAATATCGTAAGAGACTTCCGGGAGTCACGAAGAGAGCGACATTCAAAAAAATTAGGATCAAATAATGAACGGTGTTGTTTCGTATACTTGTGGCATGTACTGTGTGCTGCGATAACTCAAACGGCATGGCGAATCGCTACGGGCTGGACGGTCCTGGGATGGAATTCCATTGCGGGGAAGTTATTCACACCTAACCAGATCAGCCCTGGGCAACACGCAGCCTTCTGTACAGTAGGCAGCGGGTCATTTCCGGGTGTACAGCGGTCGGTGTGTGGCGTTGACCACCCACCCCATCTAATGCCGAGAATAAGAAACGGTAGAGCTTTACATCCGGTGATGGAACGTCTTCTGTTTCAAAACATCCCTAAAAGGAACCTGTCAGACACATTCTTGTCTACCCGGACTCTGCTGTATATTTCAGTCAGACTCATCTTTATTAATCGTATAAGGTTCCTAAGGATACCAAACACAATGAGAATCTTATATAAGACCTCCAATCTAACTGATTGGTAAGCTTACTTGAAGTCTATTAATAGCTAATGAACTTCTTCATCGTATTCCCATTTTTTCTGAAGTATTTGGCGAATGCAGAATATACCATCAATAGACGACCTGCTGCGTCGAAAGCCACATTGAAGATCCCCGATAATTTCCTTCATATATGGAATTAAACTTGAGAGCAGTGTTTTGGAACTACACTTTAACATACGCAAGGAAATGGGGGTAAAATTAGACAACGAACACTGGTATGAGCATTTAATAATATACTCGAAACAAGTCGTGAAGTTAAGGTCAACATATTAATGAGAAAACCATTGCAAACCGACAGAAACGTCCGTAACAATAAACCGGGCATCATAATATTTTGAATTGAAAAAGAACACGTATGATAATAAAATGTTGCAGTTTCAAGAGAGAGAAATATGATCAAGAGAGAAAGAGAGAAAATTCTAAAATATAAAGATCTTACAATAAAAATACAGCTCATTTGGAACGCAGAAACCAAAGTGATACCGGTAAATAGAGGGGCAACTGGAACACACTCAGAATCATTCAGATAATTTCCGAGTAACATACCGGGAAAACACGAAATTAAGGAAATACACAAAGCAGCCACACTTGATATTGCACACGTAGAGCGGAAATTACTGCTATAAAGCACAAATGTGTATCGTGGGAAATAATATTACATGTAACATATAAAGAATTAAAGAATACCTGCAACGAAATGTAGCGTAGGAACATGGTTTGTTTGTGTTATAAAATTGTAAATACTAGGCATGAAAGTGACAAATATAATAATAAAAATACGCGAAGTCACAACTGGATAACACAACATAGTATAAACAAGTGAATATTTTAATGCAAGTGAAGATTAAAAATGACATGGAATTTAATTTTTATGCCATTCAGGTTGTGCCTGTCTGTCTGTCTGGTCATTCGGTTTCACAGAACACCACCAGAGTGCGAGACACAAACAAAATAATTTACTAACACATAACGATGCGCTCACTGGGATGGAAATGTGTACTCTAGTGGACCCCAATTCATTCAATGATTTATCTAAATTGTCATTTAATTATTTTTACTTAATATTATATATTTACGGCATAGAAATTTTAATTACCTGTATAAACAAATATTTGCAGATATTGAACAAATTAAAAATTTTCTTTATACGTGAACACTACCAAATTATTCTGCGATAATTCGGCAAATTCAAGGTAACGTTAAAAAAATTTGGCTACTTTTTGCCCTTAGGATATATGGAAATAAAGAAGAGGAAAACTTAAAATTTGTCAAAGAAGAGGGCTTCACAAATTTAGATATAGAAATTGAGGCAGAAAGAGTCTGACATAATGCATACGCGCATTGGAGTAGCTAGTGCCCGAAAACAAGGACCATTCAATTATTCATTTACACGAAATATTAATAGAAAAAATAAGGAATAATAAACTGTATTAATAATATACACAAGAGTGTTGGAATATTATGTTGTTTAAATCTTCCTTACTGGTTCTGTAGACTCCTTGAGAATGAGGAATTATGGCTCATAATTGTAAGAGAACACACACAATCACACATATACACATATATAAACAAATATATAAATACACACATATATACTCACACAAAAATACATGCATATATATATATAAATAAACACGTACATAAATACACATATACAAATATACACACAAAATAAATACATACATAAATACACACATACATAACATACATACAAACATAATTCAATATATACATACATGTCTACACATATATAAATATATACACATATATACAAATATACACAAATAATTAAATAAACAAAAACACATAAACTCATATATAAATACAGAAATACATACACACATACTTAAACACATAAATAAATACACACATAAATACCTATATACATACAAATATTCATACACATAAATACATACAAAAATGCACTAATAAAAACATACACACATTCATATATACACACATATATGCACACGTACATTCACAAAAATACACATACACATAAACATATCTACACACATATATAAAGACACACATTCATACATACACACATATATAAATAAACGCATACATACACTCATACATAAATTATCACATACGTATATATGTATATGAATGCGAACATACATACACACATATTTAAAAACATACATACATACATAAATACACACTTAAATACACTGTTACATGTATACATAAATATTAATACGCACGCACACACATACAAACACAATTACACACACACATGCCAAAATAATAACATACCTACACACAAACATACATACATGCAAATATACATATAATTACACAAATACACACATAATACATACTTACGCTCATACATGGATACAAACATACATACATACACACTAACGAAACTACGTTCATACATACACACACACATAAATAAATACACACATATACAAATTCATACACAATCTCACATATATACATAAATAAACAATACATACATATATACGCAAACACACACACATATATGTATACATATATATAGACACATATATAAATACACACATATACATATACTTGTAAATACATAATGCCTATAAATATACTTACATTCATACACATGTACATGTGATCATACATGAATACATACATACACACATTCATAAATGGACACTCATATACACACATACATAAATACACGCATAAAAACGTACCTACCCACATACCTAAATTCACACATGCAAACACACATACAAAAAGACGCACTTACACACAAAAATACACACATAAATGCATATAAATATTCATTCCTAAACACCTATATACTTAGACACACATACCAATACACGTATATAAACATCCAAATATATACATACAAATATACACAAATACACATGTTCATGCATACACACATACATACACACACATACATACATACAGACATTCATAAATAAACAGAAAATATATTCATAAACACACGCATATACACGCACATACATACATACATACATACATACATACACGCACATACATAACATACACACATACATACATACATGCATTCATATACACATATATACAAACATATACACATATATTTATACAGGGTGTTTCACGACTTTAGGGCATAAATGCAAGAGGTGATTACCTAGGCCTTTATGACCGAAATATATCATATAAACATATGTCCGAGTTTGGACGGTTCCGGACTTAAGACCGTTCGAACTAAGAACAGAAGGTAAAGATTACTTTCAATAAACGGAACAAAATAATAAACCAGCATAATACACGATACATTTAAAGTACGAATGTAAAGTTAACTTCGAGAAATTACTTTTATTTGCTTAAAGCTGATTTTCGAAAATGCCACCGCCGGCCACAACTCAGGCTTCCATTCTGTTGCGAACCACGCGGGCAGCACGTAGCAGCTTCAGCTGGCCGTTTCCGATGTTGTCGACGGCGTCAACAATGCGACAGAGCAATGCATCACGCGTTTCCAACTTTTCACTGAAAACTAGTTCTTTCATCCATCCCCACACATAATAAAACTGTGGGCATAAGTCTGGAGACCTGGCTGGCCAATGGTGGGGACCGCAAATTATAATTCATCGCCCGTGGAAAAGATAGTTCAGAAAATTTTTAACTCCATGTGAAGAATGAGGGGGAGCTCCTTCGTTTTGGAAATACATAAGAATTCGTTTAACCAAACGCGCAACCACCAAAAGTTCGGGCAATTCCTACTGTAGAAATCTCAGGTACGCCTCTCCTCTAAGACGACCTTCCAAAATAAAAGTACCTATCACCTGATCATCCTGAACTGTAAAAAACACATTGACACTGAAACGATGTTGAAAAATTGCTTTCAACAAATGCGTGGGTATTCTCATCTCGCCACACATGAGAATTGTTTGTATTATTGTCATCGTCGCGATTAAATTGCGTTTCGTCTGTAAACATGATGTGACGATGCAACTGGCGACTGCCACTGAGCCACATGCAAAATTTCAGCCTCTCAGCAAAATTGCCACGTCGGAGATGTTGAACTCGCTGGACGTTTTATTGATACATGCCCTCTGCATGCAGTGTTTTCCACACTCTCGTGTGGGGAACAAGTAGATGTCTTGCAATTCTTCGCGTACTCGTACGTGGACTGCGGTGTACCATACGAACAATTCCTTCTTCATTGACGCCTTCATTAACACCACGCTCGGCTGAAATACGAACGCCGGTAAGTCTACCGGTACCTCGCAATGCCTGGTAAACTCCAGTAAACACTCTCCGGTTTGGTATTCGACAATTCGGTAAACGTTGCTGATATTCAGCTTCGGCAAGAACTGATTTATCGTCACAAAACCCGTACACATGAATCATATCTACATACTCTTCAAATGAAAATATAAATGGCATCGTGAACGTAACAACGCACCGAGAAGAGAACTGTTCTGAGTACCAGTAGCCGGCACACTGTAGCCTTCGCCGTCCATACCAACCCACCCAGCTTTCCCCGCACGTCTTAGGCACCACCCAAATGTCGAGATAACAGGAACTCCTTGTCTGTAGCAGACTAAAAATAGCGACCAGCCAGCTTATAGATGCGGTTCACAGGAGCGCGGTACGGGAATTAAGAAACGGTCATAATTCCGTAACTGTCCAAAATCGGAAACAGGTTTGTGTGAAATTTTTTTTAATTACAAAGACGTAGGAAATCTCCTCCTGCATTTGTGCCCTAAAGTCGTGAAACTCCCTGACATACACAATACCATAAACTCTCTTACATACATACATTCAAATATAAACACACATATACATACATACATAATAAGTACTTAATTACATACATATATACGATCATATGAACGCACATTTTCATACATATATATAAATATAAATAAACACTTACATACATAATACATAAATACACACTTACACAAATAAACACATGGGTACATATAATTTAAATTAAACACTTACACATACATAAATTCACACTTTCATATACTTACACACATTCATAATTACACAATTACATAAGTTAACACATTCATAAATAAACAAATACATACATACAAACGCACATACATAGAAGCACACACACAATACCTACATACGTACGTACAAACAAACATACATACTTGAAAGTATAAACATACACATACATAAATATATGGATTCATACACACATACATAAATACACAAAAAAGTACATACATACTTACTTTCACCCTTACGTACATATATACGTACATAATTACGTACGTATGTACATATTCAATTAAATAAATTCACACATACATCCATATATATATATGGATATATATATATGTACATACATAAAAAAAGAGAAACATACATACATGTACACAAATAAACAAATACGCACACATACATATATATACGTATAAATATTAAAGAAACACACGTATATATACTTGAATAAACACAATCCATTGATAAGTACAGAAATATATTTATATATACACAAACACACATATATAAATACACATATTCATGCATACATAAATACATACTTCTATTTATACATATATACAAACACATATAAATACAAAAATACAGATATATATATATAAATATACAAATATATTTCAATAATATATACACGCATACACAATTACACACATTCATATTACATACATAAATAAACACATATATTAATACGCACATATGTACATACACACGTACATAATTACAAACATACATACATGCATTTGTAGATACGTACATAAATACAAAACATACAGACATATAAATATTCAAAAAAATTCATACACACATAATAAAATAAACACTTACATACACAATACAAATACATACATACATCCGTAAATACACACATAAATATATGCATATATATACACACACACACATTTATAAATAAATAAAAATAAATATAAAATATTCAAGTATACAAACATTTACACATACATATAAACATATGTATAAACACACATAAAATTAAACAAAAAATAAACACACACACATATAAATACACAACACATGCATACAAACATAAATGCATAAAACATACATAAATACACAAATAAATATATACATTGATAAAACACAAAGAATAAACAAATATATAAATACACAATTATATACATACATACATACATCCAGACACACATATATAAATACACAACCATCCATACATACTTATATAAATACAGAACATACACTCATACATATGTAATTAAATATTTACATATACACATGCAGTAAGACAGATTTACATATACACATATATTCATGCATAAATATGTACATAAATACACACATACCGATATTCATACATACATACGTAATAAAAACACAAACACATTGCCAAAAAAATACATACATATGCACGTACACATATACACACTAACAATCATACATAAATAAATATATACATATAATACGTATATACAAACACACTTACAGACACACATATTTACACAAATATATACATACACACAATCATATCTACTCACATACATAAATACACACACATTTACATATATACACACAACCCTACGTACACACATTATTACATACACACATATATATACGAACATGCATATTTACATACACACCAAAAACATAAATATATGCATACATACAAACATTCATAAATATATTCATACACACAAAAACATACATACATAGATACATACATCATCACATACATATAAAATACATACATAATTACACATAACATAGATACAGATAGAAAAATAAACACATACATACATACATAAACACACATAGATTAATACACACTCACATACATTCGTAAATACATAAACACATCCATAAATACACACATATATACAAACATAAAAATATACATCATTACAAACATACACACACACGTTTAAAAAATTAAATTCTTATTTACATACGCACAAAAACAAATAATTAATTAAATACAGATTACATTCATACATACACATACACATATATAAATAAACACATACATTTCTCTATGCATATAAAATCACATACATATATACACACACAATACACACATTATAATTACACAATACCTACAAACACACATAAATAGACACTTACATACTTATATACGTATAAATACAAACATAAATGCAAACATACACACACACACATACGTAATAACAAATATAAAAATATACATAAATACAATTATACATACAAACATATACACTTACACATATATAAATACACGCATACGAACGTACATAAACACATAGATAAAAAACACATAAGAAAATATATACACAGACATATACACGGTTATATACATACATAAATATATATATTCACAACTATATAAATACACACATATACAACCATAAATAAATACATACACACATTCATAAATACAGATATATATACATACAAAAACAAAAATACATAATCAATCATATATTCATGCATACACACATACGTAGCTACGCAAAATTTACATGTATACACACATACATAAATACACAATATATACATACATACACGTCCAAAGATACACATATATATATACAAATATATATAAATAATTACATAACAAAAAACATACATACGTACATACACACACTCATATTTAAATATACATACATATCTAAACACATAATCTTATAAAACATACATCTATAAAAAAATGCGTACGTATATTCACACAGAAATAAATACAAACACATATAATTTTGTAAAAACCATCATAAACAAACACATAAATACAAATATTCTTACTTATATTCACACATATATGAACACAAACACACATTCACACACACACATACAGAATGGAAATCATACATACATCCACATACTTACATAAATTTTAAAATAATTACACACCCACATAAAAATTATATACACATGTAACTACAAAAATTGATACATACATATACACATACGTACATGAATACGTTGATAAATTCACACATGCTGGTATACATAAAACATCCATACATACATCCATACAATTGCACACTAGAGTGTAAAAATATACAAACATAATTTCCTACATACATAAAAGCATACCTAAACACGCACATATATAGTTACTTACATATATACAAATATTCAAACTTTCGTACGTACGTAGTAAACGTACAAATACATACGTACACATACATAAATACACACATACATACATAAATAAATAGACACATATATACATTCGAAAATGTACCTATATACAAAAGGACATAAACCCATATATAGATACATATTTCCATACGAAGTACACAATTACATACACACACATATATACATATACATTCATACAAACGTACACAATAATACAAATACTCACATACTTACACACATACACACATTCATACACACACATATATACATACATATAAACATGCATAAACGCACATACATACATACATAAATGCACAATACACACATACATAAATAGGCACATACAAACAAATATACATACATATATATAGACATAAATACATACAAACACAAGTACACACACATAAAACACACACATATAATAACGTACATGTATACACACATTCATACATACATGAACATACCTACATACATACGTACATACATGCAAATAAATACACACATAAACACATATATAAATATGCACATGCACATATACATAAAAAATACACACATACATACTTCCATACACAAACATAAATACGCACATTCCTACACAATCACATACGTACATACACATATACATAAATACACGTACGGACACATACGTATATATACGCACATAAACACATTCATATACTATATACATATATAAATTATCAAATCACCCATCATTAAACACACATAAATAATCACTACAGACACATATAAACACACAAATAAATACATACATACACACAAAACTACATAATTGTATACACACATGCACGTACACTTAAAGAATACACACATAATACATACATACATTCATTCGTACATACATACATATACAAATATGTAAATACACACATACAGGCATACGTATTTATATATATTTACAAGCATACATAAATATATACATAATCTCTTACATCCGTACATACATACATGCATATAAACATACATACATATATAATCCCACATTCAGTCTTACACACATATATATACATAATTAAATAAAGCATAAATATATACACATAATTCATACATAGTATACACTTACACACATAGACAAACTCACAAATAATAAATAAATGCACACATATGACATGAACCGCATATATACATGCAAACATAAACACACTTATAATTACACGCACAATACCTACTCACATACTGAAGTAGCATAAATACACACATATACATCCATACGCACAAACACACATATATAAATACATATACACATTTACATAAAAAACATGCATATATTAACACATACATAATTACGTACAAACACACATATATACCAATACACATAAATACATACATACACCTACATACACACAACACATATATATACATACATACACACATTAAAAAATATGAACGTACTTCCATACATACACATATACATAAATGAAAAGAAACTTATGTACAAACACACATACATAAATACACAAAGACATAATATAATCATACATAAATACATACATTCGTATATATTTAACACGTATAAAAGTTACACATGCACAATATACACATAATAATTTCACGCATAATTAAATATACACATAAAAAATACACACATGTATAATGATCAACAAACACGCATACATAAATACGCACATACATACGTACAAACATACATAACCACACAATAAATACGTATACATGAAGTCAAATATAAACACAGAAAAAAGAAAACACACATATATATACATATATACATACAAAAAGAAACGCTTATATATACAATCATAAATATATGCGTAATTGTAAACATACATCAATAGACACAAAACACGTACATACACATATATATACTCATAAAATTTAGAAATTTATTTAAATACAATTCAAACACTTACATAAATATATTCATACGTAAATACATACACATAATTATATTTATAAATACACACATATATATACATACTACATAAATAAATACAAACTTATATATATTCAAACATATAAACACACACATACATAAAAATATAATACTTAAAAACATACATACATTGATACATACACACATATATACATACATACATACGTACGTACATAAATACACACATACACAACACGTACATAAATAACAAAATATATTCATACATACACTTACACATACATTCAGACACATATATAAAATGATACCCATATACATGCGTACATATATAGTTACATACATACGCACATACATAAAAACCTACATACACACTTATATACATACCGCATACATTATTGAAACAATATATATATAAACACGCTTACATGTTTATAATAATTTTTCACATAATTACATATATACGTACGTACATACGTACATACATATAAGCATACACACTCATACATAAATAAACACGTACACACATACATATAAACATTTATAAATACATAGATACAAACACACTCTTATATACATACATAAATAAATATGTTCGTACGTACAAACTACATATATATACACACGTATATATATAAAACGAAATTCATGCATATATACACAAAATTACGTCATTACATTCATTTATATATATAATATAAATATATTCACATACATACATGCATGCATGCAACAATCGTAAACACACACATATACATTTACCTGTAAGCATACTCACATATATACATACATACATATACAAATTAAAAATTACATAAATACACTCATATATACATAAATAAAATACTTTACAAATACATACATATATACACACACCCATATATACGAACATACAAGAAGATATAAATACATACACATTAACATACATACATAAATAAATATATGCACACATACATAATACATACAAACTTTCACACACACACACACACACATACAAACACGCTTACGTAATCACATACACGTATATACAGACACATATAATTACACAAACCATACATACATAAAAATACACACAATCATAATTACATACATACATACGTATACATATTTTCATTCATACATACACACATACAAACATTTAGAAATAGACACATACATACATACATGCACACATATATACATACACAAAAATGAACATGGACACATACACAAATACACACATAGATGCATGCATACATTAACAAATATAAACACACATATACATGTAACATAATAAATAAAAACATACTTATGTACAAACATTCACTTAAACAAAAGCACACATAGATACATACACACGTACGTAACTACAAAATTACATTCGTACGTATATGCACATATATACACACATATAACCCCACATAAATAAACAAATATATATGCAAACTTATATACATACACACATCCAGTGTAACGTACATACGTACACGCATACATACATATACACACATGAATAGACACATGCATACATTTATATACATATAACTGAACGCGGATATATAAAATACGCACATATATACATTTATCTATAAACAATTACACAAAATGCATACATAAAAACATAAAAAATACACTCACATATAATCATACATACACGTAAAACCATATAAAATTTACAAAATACATAAATATAAACATACCTACGTACTTACACACATACATACGTACGTACATACAAGCATACACACATAAACACATTCACACATACACACATATACATAAACACATATATATAAATCTACACAAGTATTTTCATACAAACATACTTACAGAAATATATGAATACATTCGTACATATAAACATACAAAGATAAATATTCGTACGTAGATACACACATACATAACACAAGCATTCTTATATATATATACATAATACATACACAGTAACACAAATATACGTACATATATACATATGTACTATTTCGTACATATATACTTATATACATAATACAAACACAATACATAAACACAACCGAAATTACGTACATACATAATTACATAAATACACACATATATAAATCCGCACGTACATACCTAAATTCACACGTATATAAACACACAGATATACTTCCGAACATAAATACACTCATACACGAATACAAAATTACATATATATGTTAATCATATGCACATATAAAAACACTTATAAATACATACACATTCATATATATACATATAAATACACACACGTACAAATAGACAAATATGTACACACGTACATACAAATATAAATTCATGCGTTCTTACATAGCCACGTACATAAATACGCACATTCATTCATACATGAATGGACGCATACATTAACACATACATAAATACGTACATAAAAACATTCATATATAAATACATTAAAACACAACTACACAATATATTCTTACACACATACATATATTCGTACCCAAGTAAAATAATACACAAATACATTGGTTCCTATATAAGTTCATTTACGGATACATACATAAACACATACGTGTATACATATGTCCACACGCACATATTACACATTACGTACATACATATACATATAAATACGCGCACAAATGCATATGTACATATATACATACATACGTACACAAACACACATAGATACACAGAGACAGATATAAATACATACATAAACATACACAACATAAATATACATATATATGCAGACAAACATAAATACACACATATATACATACCTAAACACATACACAAATACTAACATACACACAAATATACACACATAAAAATTAAACACACATATACCCATACGTAAGTATATACGCACATATATACACGGGTATAAATATATATATAAATAAAATATACATAGATACAAAACTTCGTATATATATTTACACATTCACAAACACAAATACACATACATTCATAAAAAATACGAAATATACATATACATACGTAAATATGTACACATGCATAAATAAACACATATAGATAAATAATTACTTACCTACCCAAAAAAATTATTACCTACATAAATACATAGGCACAAATATTAATACACAAATGCATACACACAAAAATAAATGCGCAAATACATACATAAACGCACATAAATATATATAAAAACATGGAAAGAATACACGCATATATCTATATAAACATATATAATTACACACTTATATGTACACATGCACACATATATATTTACAAACACATACATACGGATATACACATTTATATATGTATATATTCATAAATATACACATACGTAACTACATATTCACATACATATATATGATTACAATCACACTTACACACATACACACAAATAAATACATACACATACGTACATACACACATACAAATATACATAATTTTATACACACATACGAACATACATACATACTTACATACGCGCACATATATATATATACTTGCATACAAATGTACATACACATATTCACATATATATACATGGATACATACATATGTACACACATACATATATAAATTAATAAATACACACATACAAATTCATATAAAAATAATTCCATACATATCCACACACATAGTTACAAAAAATATTCATAAAATCGTACATACAAAAACACACATAAACATACATAAATATATACAAAAATACATACATACATGCATACAAATATACACACGTACAAACATACATAAAAAATACACACGTACGTACATACATAAATATATACAAACATAAATTTCAATATACACACGAACGTTCATATATACAGACAAATATATAAATATGCACATAAATAAATTATCAGTTACATATATATTAGCATACCTACAAACAAACAAGCACGTATATAAGCACACATAAATACATACATTGATATATACATACGTAAAAAATACACTCAAATAAACTTACAAAGAAAATATTAACACATTCTTACATAAATAAACACACACATACATACACACACATACATCCATACATATAAACACATTAATGCATTCATATACACATACGTACGTACGAACATAAATACACACATACATACCTACATACATACATACATGTGTACATGAACACATATAAACACGCATTTTCCTAACTACATACACACACATATATATATGTTATAGTACAAAAGTAAAATCATACATAAATATTTAACACATACATAAATAAACACATCCATGCCTTTATATATGTATACACACATACATTGATACATTCAAATATTCTTAAATACACATATACATAAATACGCACACATATACAAACACATATACACATATATAAAGAGATTGTACTCACATACAAACAAAATACATACATACACACATACATAAATCTTACACACAAACATAAAGATGCACGTATACTTACGTAAACACAAATACACATACGTATAAACACTCATATATAAATATATATATACATTCACATTCATAGATATACACGCATACATAAATAAATACTCATATAGAACTATAGAAAAATACATCTATTTCCACATACAAAATACACACAAACATACTTACAATAACACACACGTACATACACAATTGATACATTTATACAAACATATATTCTGACATAGTTACATAAAACATACAAAAATACGCACATACTTGCATGCATACATACATACATACATGCCTACATATACATACATACGTACGTACACATATATATGTACACATACATACATTCACACATATATATATACAGGTGAATACGTACATACATATTTAAATAACACACTCATAAATAAATACGCACATAATACATATTTTAAATACATATAAATAAATTCACAAATATACACCAATATTCATACACACATATATAAATTCACACATTGGCATATAATTAGACACATAAATAAATTCAAACATACACACATACATACATGCATACACACACACTTACATTTTTACACACTTACGTACATCCACACATACTGAAATAAAAACAAACATACATTCATATATATATTCGTACATACATACATACATACATAAATACATAATTACATACACTCATACATTTATGCGAACGTAGTATATAATTATATGATTAAATAATAAACGTATATATATATATACATACATTTATACGTAAATACAGAAGCAAATAAATACCTACAAACATATATAAATAAACGTACTTATATACGTACATACTCACAAGAAAATTGGCACATACACACATACGTATATATACAACTTAAACAAATTGTACAGGTATACATACATTCATCCACACACGTACACGTACATACACACTTACACTTACACACTTACACACATTCAAACATACATACATACATACATACATACATGATGAAATGCATCCATACATACATACTTTCATTCATATACGTATATATACGTACACGCACGTACAATTAAATTCATATATAAATATGTACATAAAACACACAAAAAAACACATATACATACATACATACACCCTTAAATAAATACAAATAAACACACGTACATACAAACGAAAATGCAGAAATATATAGACGCGTATATACAGATATACAAAAATGAAAACACACATACACACCTACATACACGCATATGTAAATAAATAAACATATACATACATATATGCACACATAAGCAATTGTATAAATATATATATTCGTTAACACAACCACACATAAGCATAACATATTTATAATAAATTACAAACATATATACATACATACACACACAAACACACATATATATATATATAAAACTGCATGCACACATGCAAACACACTTAAAATAAATAACCCATATATACACACATACATATATAAATAAGCACATACGTATATACACACATACATGAATGAACACATAATTTATACATACACAAATATATAAATACATATTCATACATACAGACATATAATTTCACATACCCATATATACATACAACCACATAATTACGCACAACCATACATACACTATAATTTAAATATAATCTTACACACGTATATGAACATATACGTATACATATTTATAAATACAAACATACATAACTACAAACATACATACAAACAATTATACAAACATATAAATACCTACACTCCTACATAAATACACACATATATAAACATACTTATATAAAACCACATAAACATATGTAAAAACATTCATACATAGACAGAAACACAACAAAATACACATATATATATACTTACATACATACATACATTCACACATACATAAAAACACACTCATATACATAATTATATAAAATTACACAAATATTTACAAACAAATATACATACATACTTCCATATATATATACATAAATAAACATGTATATACTCACAAATACACACACAACTAATCATATATATACATACGTACACACTTACATATATTCACACATACATTCATACACACATACATTCATGAATAAACAATCTCATTTACATACATACAGAATGACACTCATACAGAGATATATATAAAAACAAACATATATACAACAATAAACTCACGTTCGTACATATATACATACACTCACAAATACATAGTACATAAATTCACAGATTCGTACACTCATACATAAATACATACACACACGCACACACGTACATACAAACACCCTTAAATATATAAACAAATAAATACACTTTTACGTACATATACAATAAAAAATATAAACATATATCTATATATATACACAAATACGTAAATACACACGTACATATGTAAACACAAATATAAGTAAACATATATACGTACACACATTTATAAATATACACATACATAATAAAACACCTACATACGTAAACACCTATATAAATACATGCCTAAATTCACATGCATTTACACATATATATAATTACACAAACCACATAGATAAGTACGCACATAAATATACACATAGAAATAAGTATACATAACTAAATACGTACATACACACATATATTGTTTCAAACAAACATAAATACACATATACTTTCGTACATAGACACATAAATAAATACACACATAATACATAAATACACACATAAAAAATAAATAATACATACACATATACATTAAAACAAACGTAAATAAATAAGAACACATATACATACATACATTTATACATAACCATTTACATAAATACGCAGGTATATACACACATAAGTACATAACATACTGCAGAGAATTTTTCATATGTACACATATACATATATACGTACATAGTACGTAAATACATATATACACACATACACACATACATCCATACACATACACACACATACTTACACACATACATAACTACACACATACGTACGTAATCCCATAATTAAGTACTTAAAAAGTACACACACAAAAAAAATATAAATACATATATACATATATAAAAGCGCACATATATCAATATATACACTCATACATAAATAAAGACTTCATACATAGACACATATATACACAATTATGTACACATATACATATGCAAATACACACATATAAACACAAACATACATACATATATACGCAAATACATTCATACAAAATTACATAAATAAACACATAAATATACACAAAATAACTTACATTAATAAACACATTCTGACATAGCAGCACAAATACATAAATACACACGTACATAAATACACACAAACAAGCATACATACATACACATGTACATAAATATTCACATATATACACATACACAAATAAATAAATACGCAGATACACCGATACAAAGAAACATAAAAATAACCAAACACATATATACAACATACTTAAATACAAGCATACATAAATAGGTACATACATGGATGCACATGTACATAAATAGCCACATGCATTCATAGACACATACTAATTACAAAAATATATAGATACCTACATATACATACACAAATACAGAAATATATTATACATACATATATACAACTTTATATAAATATTCAAATATAAATATGACTATATATATCAAATACATTCAAATATAAAAACGTTTATAAATTCAGTCATACTTACGTATACATATATACAATTGAATAAATATGCACAAAAATACATACATACAAACGCATAGACATACATGCATACGTACAGACGTATACACAAACATAATTACGCATACACATTCATACATGCACACTTACATAATACACACACATACACACACATATTCATTCATACATACATCACACATATACACATCAATAAATTAAAATGTAGATTCATACGTTTATACATACATACATAAATATGCACATAATAACATACATACATACAAACGTAAATAAATAATCACATACACACACATACATTACACATACATACGTATGTTCATACATAAATGAACACATACATACATACACATATGCACACATTCAAAATTTTTATACAAAAACAAAATACACCCCTACTTACATTCACACATCCGAAAATAAAAAAATTCATACCTACACCCATACACACACATGCATACATACACATCCATAAATGCGCATATACATACATATATACACCCATATATAAATACACAATACATATATATAGAAATAAACAAAGGTACATACATACACGCATATATAAATACACACATACATATATATATATACAAACAAAATTAATACGCACATATATAAACAATCAATACATGTATATAAACATACATAAAGACACATATACATACATACACACATACGTACATATATTAATACATACGTACACACAAACATAAATACGCACATACACACATATATTTACATACATACATACATACATACAAAAGACACACAAAACTACATATAAGTTTACTTACAAACACACATGCATACGTAAATACGTACATACGTACATAAAATCATATATACAACAATACATTCCTACATACGTCCTTTCATATATAGATGCATACACACACATAAACACATACACACATATATACACAACTATGTAAATACATACAATAACACATACACACATACTTATATACGTACGTAAATACATACATTCAACCAAAAATATTTACTTACAAATGTACATACACACATATACATACATACATACTTACATATATGCATGCAAACACACACATACCTACATAAATACATATATACATGCATATATATATGTACATACGTACGTACGTACGTACGTACGTAAGTACATACATACACACATACATAGTTACACACATATATAAACACCCACATACATAGTACGTGTATGCATAGATCCATACCTTCACACGGAAATACCTACTGACACAATGTATAATACACACATTAAGAAATAGATACGTACGTACCTACATACACAGCCACACATATAGACATACTTAATACATGTACACGTACGTACGTACCAATATATGTTTTTATGAAAATACAAAGATATTTACATATGTTTATACACACAAACCTAAATAAAAAGTTTTAATATATTCATAAACACATAAATAGACTCTAATATAAATACCTATATACACACATACGCAAAAGCAAATCCCTACGTACATACCGACAAACAATCACATAAACACTCATATTATATATGCACAGAGAAATAAATTAATACACATATTCATAAATAAATAAACACATATTTTAATAAACACATGCAGAGTCTCATATTAATAGAAATATAAGTACATGGGTACATACTTACATAAATACACACATGCATGCTTACATATGTACACACATAGAGGCGTGCACATAAACCACATATATAAATACGCACATACATACATTCACTCATACAGAAATATATATTACATACATATACACATACTAACATACACACATATATAAATAGGCAAATACATAATAACATACGTACATAAACATATATAAATACACACATACACATATACACAAAAAATATACAAACGTACATATATGCATCCATACATAAACTCATAAATTTATACATACACACATATATATATTAAATACATAAATACACAATACTTATATACATAATTACACACATACAAACAAATATATTAATACGCACATACATACACAAATACACATATATATACATACACACGAAAATACCTACATATATATACATATGCACACATATATACAACATTCAGAAATACAAACTTACATACACACAGAGAACTGAATACGCACATACGTACACACATGCATACATACGCACATAATTACATACACACATACATAAACACATGTTATGTACATACACACATACAAGCTCACATACAAAATACACACATACATACACGTACACATATATTTTTACATACACACAATCATATATATATTTATATATATATATATAACAACATGCATACATACATACACACGTACATATATAAACACATATAAACATAAATCTATACAGACATACATATATATATATGTATACACGCATACATACATACATACATACCTAAACACACATACATTCACATTTACAAACGTACACATAAATACATACATAAAATCATACATACATAACTACATATAGACATGCAAATATACACACAGACATTTATACATATAAACACACATGTATAAATACGCACATACATACATGCGAACACATATATACGAATACACACATTCATACATATATACCTACACATATAAAAATATAAAATGCACCTACACACGAACATACATACACACAAATATAAATACACAAATACATACATGCACACATACATAAATTCGCACATACATGCATACCTACTTACACACACATATACATATTAACACACATACATAAATAGATAGACACCTATTTTCATACACTTATACTTACAGACATACATGTATACATACATGCAAACCGACACAATTCATTCATACATACACAGATGCAGAGAAACCTACATACATACGTCCACAAAAACACATATATAAATAATTAATTATGTACATATATATACACATACATAAATACGCACGTACATACTTAATACGCCCAAAACTTTTTGCAGACATATTTACATACATACACATTTACAAATAAATAATACAATTATACATACACAGTACATATATACACACACATATACAAACTTTCATACATACACAAATTCATACATAAGTACACACACAGATAAATACACCCGTACATATAGACACACATACATAAATACTATTAGACATATACATATAGATAAATACACACTTATTAATAGCATACATACATACAATATACATATATAAACACATCCTTAATTTCATAATTACATACGTATGTATGTACACACATAAATAAATATAAACAAACAAACATACACGTATGCATTCATACATAAACTCATCCATAATTACAAACATATAGAGAAACATACAAGATACTTACACACGTAAATGCGTACATAGAAACATATATACGTACATACAAAGGATCATACATTCGTACACACATATCTACATAAAAGTATACGTACATACACAAATATATACTTAACCACATAACATATGTATAACCTATATTCTCACATATATACATATGCACAAACTTACGTAAACACATGCAAACATACAGATATAGATGCACACACAAACAAATATTAATACATGCATACAAATTCTTATATACAAACATGTATATACCTACATCCACACAAAAATAGATATATACAAACATACATACACATTCGTAATAATGTACGTACATACATATATACACGTACATAAATACACAATTACGTACATACATATATATGCGTACATGCACACATATATACACGTATATATAAATACGCACATACATAGCTACAAACGCACATAAAATAACACAAACTTACATAAAAACATAAATACATACACACATTGATAAATACACAATCACATGCATATATACGTACATATATAATACACATAATCATACATACAAACACATATACATAAATACAGATACACATAAATACATACACATTTACATATATATACACATACATTCATAAGTACATATTTATATAAATAAATACACACACAGAAATACATGCACACCCACATTTATGCACAATACATGTATACACACATTCTTACTTACATACATATACACATATAAATGCCTACATACATACGTACTTAAATATACACTTACACATATACATAAATACATACATGCGTACCTACATATATATACATACGTACATACATACTTACGTACGAACGTAGTACAAACATACATAAAAAATACACAAATACATACATACACATTAATATAAAAACACATACACATACATACGCACGTACATAAATAAGCACATACATACAAACGCACAAATACAAATACACAATACATACATATATACACATATACATAAATACACATATTCATAAATACATACACACACATACATACATTCACGCACACATAAATACAAACAGACATACATAAACACAAACTTACGTACCTACAAATATACGTAAGTTCACACAAACACAATACACGCGGATGGCAAATAAGGTTCTCGTGGGTGAAGACCCACACAGGAATGAACGGCAACGAGTTAGCTGACAAAGTAGCCAAAGAAGCGGCGCAGAGTACCGCTACACACTACGAACATACCAGAATACCAAAAAGTTACCTATGCCACGTAGCAGCTGAAGAGGCCAAACAAAAAATGGCAAGCAAAATGGACAGCAAGCAACAAGGCTGCTGCAACAAAACAATATTTTCCATCCGTGCAGAAGAGACTAGGGATAAAATTAAAATTAACCGCAAAGCTAGCAGCCGTGATGATCGGACACGCGAAAAGAAGGTCATATATCTATCGGTTCAGCCTAAGGGACGACGCGAGATGTATATGCGGACACAACGACCAAATCATGGATCATCTCCTATTGCAGCGTGAGAAGACCAGCACCCAGGGAGAGGTCCAAAAAAACACCAAATTAATCAAGAAAGAAACTGAATGGAAATTAAACAAGAAATTATATCCTAACATAAGAAAGTGTTTTGTGAGTTTATAGATTCAATAGATTTCGAACTTTTACTACAGAACGAACAATAGAGAGATCAATGGAAGCATAGCATGTAGTATTACACAATGTAATGGAGCATGATTAATAACAATAAAAAAGACAATATATAACTTGACGCATACATACATACACACACAAATAATTACACACATACATACGTAATACTTACATAAACACATACATAAATACGCACATATATTCAAACATACACACATACGTATATATGTTCATACTCACATACATAGACAGGTACTTACATACATAGATAAATACATACATACCCACATACAAACATACATAAATTCATTCATAATAAATTCACAATTGTATAAATACACACATAATAGTACATACTTATCTACATACATGTATGCATAATACACACATACATAAATGCGCACATAATACATACATCCATGCATCCATACATACATCAGTACCTAAATACCTAAACAAACAATACATAATTACACACATACATATATATAGACATATATAAAAACAGGCATACATACGTAAATGGATACATACACATATACATACCTAATACACACAAACACACATACATGAATAGAACCATACATACAAACATGCATACATACATGAATACATATATACATACCTACACAAGTATATAAATACGCACATACATAAATGCACATATATATAAATACATACATACTACATATACATTCATATGCACATAATACATACATACACACATGCATACATACATACTTTCATATATACATACATACATATTTACATACATACACGCATGCATAAATACATAGATAGATATATACGTTCGTACACACTAATACATTCATACGTGCATACATACATCCATACATTCTTTCATACATACGTACATATATACATACATACATTCGTACATACATACATACATTCATACACACATACATACATAGATACATACATACATACATACATACATACATACATACATACACACACACATACGCCAAGATGACGGGAAAGTTGTGTGAAGTTTTAGACGACGCTCTCTACCTTATAGTGTGCAGAGTTGAACGAATTCGCAACATGAAGAATGTTTTGAATCAGACCGTTTATTGAGCATAAGTTCTCTAAGAGTCTTCTATGTATAGCTGAAATTGTTATACACACAAATCACTAAGTGACTTAGACAGACGACTCCCTTCATTTAAATTAGAAATTGAAGGGTCCAATATCTTTATGTTTATGGTAAGCAAGGAGATTTGTATTAGCGCGTTATATGTACCAGCTATTGTTAGAGTCAAGTCTGTCGATCTTCCTGGTGAGAGCGGGAGGATTAAATTCTCCGAAGCCCTCGTGAACTGATGAAATGCGAAGAGTTTTAAAATGACAGTCACGTCCAAAGACAACCGGACTTCGGAGAAGATTAAGGAAATCCATAAAATTAACATCAAACAAGGTGGGAATTATACCTGTCAGGACTCTCTGGAACGTTACATTATTAATAGAATCAAACACAAAAGAAGAATTAGGGCAGTTAGGAAAGGAAATAAACGACAAGTGCGGAGAGAGCCTTCAAACGCCCACATACAAACTGAAAAATTCCAGACCACTTATTCTATTAATACCTGACGATATTACCACTAGCAATATCGAAGAAACCTTAATTGCGCAGAACACAGGACTCAATCTGGCACTGGAGACTTCAGTGTAAAATTCTTTTATGTAAAAAAACACACTAGGAGCCTAGTAATTGTGGAAGAAACACAGTTTAAAATGTCGCTTCTTCTATATGAGTTAAAACTAGGGTGGATCATTTGGAAAATTGTGGAATATCTCTCCGTAAACAGATGCTTTAAATGCTCTAGATACAACTACAGTGCTCGAGAATGTATGGGACATGAAACATTCCCCCTCGGTGCAGGAAGGAACAGATGGATAGACTGTACAGTTTCCCCACAAGAATATAAATGTGTCAATTGTCTAACGTTTACCAAATTCAAAACGACTAAATCCGTCTGTCCCAAAAACTCCTCATTAGACAATAAATGTTACAGCATACAAGCATTTATGGAGAAGAACAGACAAAACACAAACTACTGATATCTCTGCCAACCGGAATATTTATACCAACAGAGTCAACGCAACAGACAAAGCAACCCACATACCTATTGTTACGCTAAGGGTAAAATTTTTACAGGTTAATTTTCTAGTGAATAGGCGTCATAGAGATTGCACAAAATTGTTACTCGGGATGATGCAATCGTCACAAGGTGTGACATCACGTGAGTGCAGACGCTTCTAGAAAGTTCTTTTGCTTTGTTCTAGTAGTAGCGTCCCTCCTTTGTGTGAAGTAAGCGTGGATTACTAGCGTCACGTCTTCCGAGTAGCTTGGTCTGTTCGACTCACAGCAGTCAGTGTGTGTGTACACAGCTGTCCATGAGGGACGCGCAACTGTTGTTACTACATTTTTTAACATAGAACAAAGGGTTCTAGCAGTGCTATATTTAACACAAGGTTAATTGATTGCGTGTAACTGTCCATGTGGGATCAGTCTAGACCATGCATTTCTTCGATACATAATTCTGTGTGTGTATATCTTCTACGCTACAAAGGGTAGCAAACTAGCTCCGCAGTTATCAACTGCGTATTTAAACATTGTTATGTTTTCACAGTACCACAAGGGTGTGTAGTGTTATAAGTTGTGACATTCATCAATACTATAATAAGATACTATATTATAAACTTATAAAGAAATTAATGAATAGTCAATTGAACAATTAGTACAACAAGTGCGAATCAATTCTAGCTTTAAGTGCATTTATTGGTGACGTAATATAAATAATCATTTGTTAAGGATTTTAGTTCACTTGCATAACCTGTGAACTTGAATTAACCAGTAATTGAGTGTTAACTATTCAACTTAAATCAGTTTAATATAAGCAGTTATTGTAGCTTAAATAAATCTTATTGAAACAGCTTATTACATCGGAACAGATTGTTCAACCAATTGTGTCTTGAATCAGAGCGAGACACCTACATTAAATTATTCCTATTTAACTTGCAGCATTCCTGCCTTGCAACACATAATCTTGTAAAACTAACAGCTGAGAAAGTAACAGACATATGACATCTCCAAGAGCCATTCATGATACAAAATAAAATAGTCGGTATTCCTAAAAGACATAAAATCTTTACCCACGGGTATAGTGGACGAAGGGCAGCCACTTTAGTTACCAACAATCGAATTGACACACTGCTTATAAGACAACATTCGGACAGTGATATAGTAGATCTGGAAGTGACAATGGACAACGTTAAAATAGTCCTTGCCAGCATGTACCTGGTCATGAACCAGGACTAAGGCGATAATTTGCTGAAGATCGATGCTATAATACAACACGCCAGATTTGAGGGAATAATATTAGCAATGGAGAGCAAATCTGTATCCACCATATGGCACGACAAGCAGACATACGTAAGAGGTAGAATTATTGAAGAATTCCTAACCAGCAATCAACTACACACACTAAACAATGATAGTGACTATACGACGTTCAATAGCACTAGAGGCAGCAGCAATATCGATCTAACAATCGTTAAAACTCAACTGCTCAAAACAGTGAATGAATGGGAAGTATGGAATCAGGACATTTGCTCGGATCACAACTTAATTTGATACACCATAGGCCAAGCCCGTGGAGTTAACTCAGCTCCACGCAACCTAGAACACATGTATATAGTCAAAAGGCGTAACATAACAAATTTCAGTCGAAATTGGTTTGACTGGCAACGGCAAGAATTTGCACGAAGCACAAACAGGAAGATACAGGCGACCTGGATTTAACACTGACCAACCTGGTGACACCACAAAGCGATTACGAGAAGACAATAGACGAATTTTATGAATACCTGACGACTGCGTGTAACGAATCCTTCGGGACACAGCTGGCACCCAAGAAGGTGACGAAGAACAGGTGAGTGCCCTGGTGGAACGATGAGCATACAATTATGCGCAAAAGTTTGAAAGCTTTAAGACGAAGATACCAAAGATCTACAAAGAATGAGAATCTGATAACCCACCGTTAAGCACAATATTAAGAAGGTAAAGCCAGGTATGCATCGACATTAAAGAACGAAAAATTCAGCTCTTGGAAAGCATTCTGTAACTAACCATCAGGTAACAACCCCTGGAACGAGGTAAGCAAACTAGTGGCAAGGAAGAAGAAACTAAAAGCACACTTTACTACCCTGAGGAAACTCGACGGAAATCAAACGAAGGACACAGCCGACACACTACGGCACATTCTTGAACACTTCTCACCAGAAGACAACAACAACGACGACAATCGTCGACGAGACAGACTACAATCACAAATACCCACAAGCACGGCCGATGATAAAACGTTCACTGCAGTAGAAATTAGAAACTTAATAGGAAGCTTCGGGAAATAAAAAGCCACAGGTTAAGATGGTATTACGGGTGAGATATACAAAATTACCTTTGAAATATTCCCTAGATTCATAACAGCAATGTACAACGGTTGTATCAATAGAGGAGTCTTCCCAACGTGGTGGAAAGGACAAGACTGGTTCCAATTACGAAGCCCGGCAACGGCAACAGCGAACACGAAACCACGTTTCGCACCAAAAGTCTTATAAACACAGGTGGGAAGGTACTAGAAAATGTATTTATAAACAGAATTAACCACCAAGTATTCTCTCACAACTATATGAACCAAAACCAGTATGGATTTACGCCTCAAAAAGCAGGACCGATGCGGCCATGACGGTTAAGAACGTTGTAACAGATGGACTGACAGCAGGAGACGTATTAGTGACTGTGAGCCTTGATGTCAAAGGTGCCTTCGATACAGCCCGATGGCCCGGCATTTTGAACGTACTGAGAGCTTAGGAATGCCCCAATAATTTGATCAAATTAGCCAGAAGCTATTTTACCCAACGCTCAGCCTATCTGACTACAAACAACTACCAGATACAGAGAGTGGTACTAAAGGGTGCCCCCAAGGTTCGTGTTGCGCTCCGTGTCTCTGGAACATAGAGTATAACACAATACTAAACCTCAATTTCACCAAGCGTACAACAGCAGTAGTATTTGCAGATGATCTCCTGTTAATCATTAGAGGAGAATCAGTCAGGGAAGCCGAAAACTTCGCTAACATAGAAATGAGCAATATAAACGCATGGTCAAAGACGAACAAGGTAGGCTTCAAAGAAACTAAATCCAAAACCATGCTAATTTGAAGGAGGAAATGTAATGAAGCAAAATAAATTATAATTTATCTAAACAACAAATCCATTAAACAAGGTACATCAGTGAAGTATTTAGGAATAGTGATTGACGACAAGTTCAAATTTTGCCAACATATCAGCCACACTACGAATAAATGTGCTAAGATAATTTATAGCTTATCCAAATCTGCCAAAATCCATTACGGATTTAAGCACGAAACCTTAATTTTAATTTACAAAGTAACGATCCTACCGCTTTTACTATACGGTGCACCAGTTTGGGTAGACGTTCTAAGGTATGAATACATCAGACGCAAGTACATCAGGGTGCAAAGGCTCATGAACGTACTGTTTGCCAAAGCATATCGCACTACGTCCAGCGAAGCTTTATGTATTTTGGCAGGAACCACACAAATCGTCATCAAAGCTGAAGAAGTAGTCAAGCGCTACGACGTCTGTTAAGAACACAGAGCGAAGAAACAGAAGATTGACCGAGAAGATAGACACAATCAATGGCCGCACCTTGCTGACTTCATCAACATCGTAGAAACCAACGGGATCGACACCCAAACGGTTCGGCTCTACACAGACGGTAACAAGTGCGAGCGAGGGGTGGGAGTCGGGGTGGTGACCTTCGTCAAGAGCGAACTGATAGCACGTCACAAATTTAGACTAAACCATAGATGCTCCAACAATCAGGCGGAGCAACTCGCCATTTTTAAGGCGCTGGATTTAATAAACCAGTTAGAAATCGCGGACAATAAACCCCGCACGACAGCAGTATACACCGAGAGCAGAATTGGTATTGACTGCCTGAAAGAATGCAAGAAACTATAATTACCTTATTGAAGATATCAGGAATATGCTAATTAACCTCAGAAGTGCTAAATGGACGATTGAGTTCCCGTGGATTAAGGCCCACGAAGGTAGCCTTGGTAACGAATTAGCTGACCGCTTAGCCGAAGACGCAGCTAACGACAAAGATAGTCCAGTCGTTTACGACAGAATTCCCAAGATCACCCTATAGAGTGAACTCGAAGAAGAAGCCACACTTAAATGGAAATAAGAATGGGAACGGTGTAATGAGACTACCGTAACTAAACAGTTATTCCCAAACTCACGGGACAGGATTCGCCGCCAAATAACAATAACTCCAAATTTCACGGCACTAGTAATTGGTCATGGTAAAACCAAGTTGTACCCCTACAGATTTAAAATAACGGATAACGCAACGTGCCCTGCAACACGGAGGATCAAACTCTAGATGACATACTCAACAGCTGCAAACGCCATAAAATTCAAAGAAAATTATATAAGCAGGAAATTCTAAAAAACTGTAGGTGGCAAGTGAGCAACACGGAGTTAACAAGAAAAGATTTGAAAACTTTCCTCTTATTTACCTAATAAATAGACATGTTTCATTAGTTTAAAGAACCTTACTGCAAATTTTACCTTTATAATTGTGTGAAGTAGAGCAAAAGATTTATAAGCTACACATATACAAATGACAAGTAAGAGTAATTATTATACTGTAAAGGACAAAACGTGCAAAAAAATGTTAATATCGGCACTTCCTTGCCATAAACAGGGAATGAAAACCTAGCATCCATTATTACTACAAACAATGGAGCATGTTTATTTATAAATAAATAAAATAAAGAACACAAAAAAATAAACACATACATATATAGACACTTACATAATACATACATGCATACATACATACATTTATAGACACATACACAAATACGCACATACACACAAACATATATACATAAATACACATATATATATACAAATATACATACACACATTTACACATACAGAATACATACAGAGATACACACACACACACACATACATACATATATACATACACACATAAATACAACACACATACATACATATATACAAATGTACATACGTACATACATACACACACATATACGTACGTACATACAAACATACTTTATACGTACGTACATACATAATACATAAATACACATTACATACATACATATATGCATAAATTTATACACATATTAAAACATATATATGTAAATCTACATACATATATACGAACGTACATACGTATATACATATATTCACACATATATAAAAATACATACACATAAATACACACATATTTAAATACGCACATATATATACACACATACATTTATACATAACATACCCACATACACGCATAAATATATACCTACACAAATACACACACACTTATAGCAATACATACATATATAAGTACACGCATACATACAAACACATACACATATATACATACACATACATTCATACACACATATATACATAGACATACACAAATACATACATACTTACACACACATTACATATATACATAATACACACATACACATACACACATACATACATTCATACATACATACACACACATACATACACACATAATATATACATACATAAACACATAATACATACATACATCCACATACATACATACATACACACGTACATACATACATACATACATGTATACGTACGTACATACGTACAGAACACACACATACATACATACATACATATATACATACGTACGTACGTACGTACATATGCCCAAACATAATACATACATATATACGTAGAAACATACATATATACACATGTACGTACGTACGTAAATACTCACATACATACATACACACACTTACATAAATGCATACTTATGTACGTACGTACTTATATCCACACATAATACATACATAATTCATACAAACGTACAAACAAACATACATATATACAAACACACACATACATACATAAATATATACGTACGTACATACACACATACATATATACAAACACACACATTCATACATACGTACTTATGTATATATATACATACATACATATAAACATACATCCACACATACATATATACACACGTACGTACATACGTACGTACGTAATACATACATTCACACACACAAATATACACACATACTTACGTACGTGAATATATACATGCATAGATACATACATAATACATACATACACACATACATAATACATACATACATACATATATATACACATACAAAGAAACATACATACACATACGTACATACGTACGTAGGTACTATATACATACACACATATATACATAAACACATGCATACACACGTAAGTACGTACGTAAATACATACATACATACATAATGCATACATACAGACACATACATACGTACATACGTACATATATGCATACATTCATGCACTCATACATACATACACACATACATACGTACATACATACGTACGTACGTACGTACATACATATATAATACATACCTACGTACATAAATGCACACATACATACTTACATACATACATACATAATACATACATACGTACGTACACACATACATACATACACACACACGTACATACATACATACATACATACGTAGGTATGTAGTACATACATACATACATACGTACATACATGTACACACACACATACATACATACATACATACATAACTACGTACGTAAGTACATACATATATAATAACTACATACATACACACATACATATCACACACATACATACATACGTACCTACGTACACACAAACATGCATACGTACATACATACATATATAATACGTACATACATACACACATACAAACGTACGTATGTACGTACATAATAGATACATGCCTAATACATTCATTCATACATACACACACACACATACATACATACACACATAAGTACGTAAGTACGTACGTACGTGCACACATACACTCACATACATACGTAATACATACATACACAAAAACATACATACATACGCACACATACATTCATATGTACGGACGTACGGACACACGTACATACATACATACTTACATACATACATATATATATATACACATACACAAATAATTATTTAAATAAATTTTTTCATTTTTATTGCAGTCCTTCTGCGTCTATATGTGTATATAATTTACCGTTATAAAATAATTTCTTTATTTGACGCCAAAATATATATTTTCTACATGTTTTTTACCGTACTTAAATTGTTAATGGACCGCCACTTTTGTGCTGGCTAATACTAACCCCTAGTTATAACGTTACGCACTATTCCGCAATTTGGCTTTTCTTTCTTTCTCAAATGACCCAGTGTGTTGACACCGCACTTAAATGCATTATGCTTCACATTATTTGTTTTAGTATTTATTTTCGAAACCAAAACCTTTTGAATGGTAGGCAAGTATGTTAATACTAGACAAAATCTATCATTATTAATAATTTACCTGAAGAAGGGAGTTTATTCTACACCTAAATTATTATATTCATTAACTCTGCGCAGTCGAAATTTTTATAGCATATTGTAACACTCTGGTCCAAATTATTTTTCCAGATAATATAAATATTTGGGATCCAGAAAGCGGCCATTATATGCTAGCAGACTATTGAAAATTAACATAAAACAACGTTTCGACTTCAGCCGGATATTCGAGGAAATAGATTAAAAGGAAAGCGATTTCGGGTCCAATTCGACATTGGAAATCTAAGGTTTAATATGCGTCAGATAATGCAGAATGTCCATTTCAATTATTGCTCTAATAAACTGGACCGTCAGCGGTTTCCTCTATCGGATTACGTACTTTAATTGCTCCATTTTAGAAAAAAGTGGGTATACCTTTCTTCGTAAATTTTCAAAATTTTGTACTTTGTTAATCACCAGGTCAACACGAGAGATGAATTAAGTACGTCAATATTCAAGTGAAATTTAGTTATTCTCTCCCTGATCCTCACCTTACCACCATCCTGTGCCATTATCACTAAATATGAGAACCATAACTTCCTGGAACCCACTTGGCCCTTCCAGGCATATAACGGGACTGCTTTACCTGTTCCTTTACCTTTACCACCCTGATCCTCAGTTTCTGTGGAACTGATGATATAGAACCAGAAAAATTACGGAATCAGAGATGTAAAATAGTGGAGGAAGCGCTGGTTGAATACGGAAATGGGAATTTAGTCAATACGAATAATTTGCGTACTGGCTTACTCTTTTGTCCTGTGGCCAATTTTATAAAGGCCAATGCTTATATTGGACTGATTATGACTTTTAGGATTTTTTAAACTACGCTTTCTTTAGCAGCAAGTAAGTATTTTGTACAATTCGCAATAAATATATTTTTGAGAGGAAAATATTCTATTTTATACCTATAGGGTAAAAACACTTTTGTTTTAAGTGGTCCAATATGGGCCACCTTCCCCTAAGCCGGTATAAATATGTATGGTGATTGTTTGGTAACTTCTTGACTGCACATGGTCATCACATCAGAGTTACAACACGGACACAAATAGCTAAGAACATCATAAAATACCTCACACCGTGAAGATAAGGGAGAAGCAATACCATCGATAATAACCTAAGCGTTGATAAAAATATTTATTTGCCAAACACGTACTGCATATTTCAGAATTTCTTCTCCCTCAGCTGTGCTATAACCACAACGGGGTGTTCCTACCAAAGTTCACCCCATGGAGCTTAGCATTTTTGCGGAAGGTAATTTTTCTTCCTTTGAATATAAATGGACAAATTCTTGTGAATGCCACATTTTCAGTACTGTGTTCACCACAGTCCATCAGTGGCCACTGTCTTGTACTGTACCGTAAGAACCCAGCACACGTCCTCTCATTACATATGTTCAAGATGTAATTCAATTTCTATCTTTGTCTCCCAAACGGTCTTTCCCCCTCAAATATTACGACTACAACATTACGGAAATTTCTCTTCTCTTACAGGGTAAATATAAGTACGCCAGTTTTATTCCCTTCGATGGGATACACGTAGTAGTAAATAAACATGAGTCAAATAAGTAAGACTTGCATAAATTAATTAAGAGCGGTTACATATAAAATATTAGATTGTAGGAATTGTAATTTCTCTGAGCGTTCATAAAGGAAATAAAGTGTTTTGGCTTGATCATTTCCTTCCGCCCATACGTCTGCATGAGATTATTCGTTTCCCACGGGAATGATTTTCATGGATTTTGATATTACGGACTTCTGTTAAAATTTGATATAATAAACTGGACTAAAATTTTATATAATGAATTTTCGCTAAAATTTGAATTTATGAATTTGACTAAAATTTGTTCATATAGTTAATTTTTAAATCGAACAAAAACAATACACAAAGTCACGAAAGTCTAGAAACGTTTACGACTACAAAATTTACCGTATAGTGGTTACTATGGTTACCAAAGTTATTGATCTTCCACTGGATGCTATGATTAGGCGAGCTCGCCAGAATTGCGGGCATATCGTAAATTGTTTTAAATTAATTGAGTAATATTAAATATTGGTGGCTTTCATTCATGCTTCGTATTGAAGAAGCTCCGATTTCGAAGTCGTACAGACGTCTTTCAGAATAATTTTTGTTGCTCATTTGCTGCAAGCAATTTCCGGGACAGTACTTAAAGAATCCTTCCGGCCTCTTCCTATAAACTTAATACTTTTTAATTTTTCCAATATTCGAACTTATAAATTATAATACGGCTGTGAAAATGTTTAAATAAAACGTAAATATGTATTGTAACAAATTCACGCTTTCAAATTCCATCTATCTGATTTTCTGTGTACACTTTGTTTAGAAATTATGTTCTTTTAGACATGCAAGACCCACCGAAGGCAAGGTGGGAATATATTTTCTCAAGTGCAATGAGTGCAAATTTCAAAAGTAATCAATCTACATAAAAATGACGTACTTCAAAAGTGGAGCACTACACTAGAACTCCTAATTATACGCACTAAAATTGACCCGAAATTCAACTTTGGATAATAATTCGGGACATATTGTTGGAACACGCATGCTGTCAGCACACCTGAACCAGGTTCTGTGTTAGCGTTTAGACACAGCCGGGAAGCTGAAGGCCAACCGTGCCTCTTCACATGTAAGGGAAGGTAATTATTTAATTTGTATCCTTTATGTTCGCGTCGCGTCTAGATGCATCAAATTATACCTTGTTAAGAAATCACCAGAGCTGGGAAATTTTGCAGTAAACCGAGTCGGAATTGGAGATGCAAACGGAAAGAAGGGAGGGTGAGGAATGTACAGCCTTGACTGTTCTTGGTATGGAGAAAAATTGTATAATGAACTGGACGTGTTTGGGTTTACTGCCCTTCAACCTAAAGAGGCATGGAATGTTTTTAATTTAAATGAGGTATTTGAAGTGCGAAAAAAAAACTTGAATTTCTTTAACGTTTACCGTCTTCTGCAGTATGAAGGAGTTTGGTTTTTTAAATCAGTAGATTTTTAACAGGTCTGCTTTTGTCTTCAGTGTGGATTCTCCTAAATTTGTAAAAAAAAATCGCTAGTTCCCATAATATTTATTCTTATTAAGAGGAAGGCCTAAAATTTTAAATTGTGTTCTTCTCTAAGCCACTGCGTCTAAACTGACACTTCGGTCTATCCAAAAGTTTGTGTTTTCAGTGTTTTTTTACGTGGTATAGAAATTTTTGTAACAGTTTGTGTTTTCAGTGTTTTGTTTTACGTGGTTAGAAATTCTTTAACTGTTTGTGTTTTCAGTTTATTGTTTTACGTGGTTTATAATTTTTTTAACTGTTTGTGTTTTCAGTCTATTGTTTTACGTGGTTTATAAATTTTTTTAACTGTTTGGGTTTTCAGTGTTTTGTTGTAAATGATTTAGAAGTTTTTGTAACAGTTTGGGTTTTCAGTGTTTTGTTTTACGTGGTTTAGATTCTTTAGGTGAATTTTCCATTGGTCTAGAGACAAAGAAACTGAGAAAAGAAAATGAAGATTATTTTTTCATTTTCTACGGAATTTAGGAATGACTGATATTTATTTCATATCTCCATACACTTCTTTATGGGGGCACGCGGTGGCACAGTCGGTTGAGGCACCGTGTACAGAATTTCATTGACTTAATCCTTTCGGCCGCACTATGGCTCTGGGGTCGACTCAGCTTCTAACAGAAATGAGTGAAGCAGTCCCTTTACAGGCCTGGAGTGGCCCAGAAGTTTCCAGGAAGTTAAGTTTCCTAGATTTCGTGACAAGAACACAGGATGGTGGTAGGTTGTCAGCCTTAAGCACCGGCCACCTTTGCCTCAGGAAATGCTCCTAATACTCATTACTGTCAGAGGCTGAGTCGAACCCAGGGCCATACTGCGTTCGGAAGGATTTTATGTCAATGAAAATTCCAATGACACTATCTGGGATCGAACCAGTGACCTTACAATTTGTAGCACAGCACCTTAAACACTGTGCTACCGCGGTCCCCACAGAAATGAGTACCAGGAATATTTACTGTGGGTAAGGGCGACCGGTGCGCAGGTCTAACAACCTTACCACTTTCATGTGCCGATTGCCATAAAATCCTGGAAAACTCAGAGCCTGCCCGGACCTGTACAGTCTTTGCTTTACCTATGCACATCTTCATAATGCAATGCGTAATTAAGAAGAAGTGAAAGAGAAGTTTTCCTATTTGCTGCACTTCGCCATAACTATTTATTTCGGGTTGTCTATGAAAGTTAAGCAAATAAAATCTCTTAAAATGGCTCATCCCACAATCACAGGGCACATAGCATAAAATAAGGCCTATAGGTAATTAAGGTCAGTAACTCATATTTTAGATACATTTACAAACTGTAACATCCTGTGTGTCTAATTCACCATGAGTTCAGAAGCTGGACCTAACAGTCGGTCAGCTCGTAAAGAATTTCCTGATTTTCGTAGAAGTATGAGACAGTCATTACTTCCGTCAATTTAATCTATGTATTACAGTGTCTTTGTGACTTCCTTATTACCGTGCTAATTAAATTCTAAACTCCAAAACAAACAAGGCCTGCAGTAACTTGTTTACTTGTTCCTGTCGAAAAATATAAAGATTTAAATATACAGAACTTGTTTTGTGTGGGTGTGAAACTTGGTTTCTTATTTTAAGGGAGGAATATAGGGTGTGGGTGTTAGAGTAGGGTGCTCAGGAAGATATATGAGTGACGAGGTAAGAGGGGACTGGAGAAGACTACGTAACGAGGGGCTTTACGCTCTGTGCTCAAATCAAGAAGGATGAAATAGGCGGGGCATATAACAAGTATGGGAGAGAGTAGAGGTGTGTACAGTGTTTTCATGGGAAAACCTGAGGGAAGGTGGTCACTTGGAAAATCTGGGTGTAGATGGGTGAGTGTTATTAAAATGTATCTTCAAGAAATGGGATGGGGTATGGACTGGTTTGATCTGGATATGGATACACACATATGTCGGACTGTTGTGAATTGGGAAATGAATCTTAGGTTTCAACAAAATACAGAGAATTTCTCGACTAGCTGGGAACATATTAGCTTCCCAAGAGGGTCTTTGCTCCATTCATTTAATTATACCTATAAAAGCTGTCCCCATCAAACAAATTTTGAAACCGTTTTCCTATAGGCTTAAACCCTCATTACACCTTTGCCCATTAAACGAAAAATGAATATTAGTTCACTGAAAGAAACAGAAGCCCCGTCGTACGTATTATCAATTGCGTTTTAAAAATCATGGATAAGGGAAACGCACTTGTTCATTAAGGCATATGTATACACTTGGCGTTGCAGAACGACTCTATACAGGCCTACATGAAACTGATGCCAAGCAACTTAAAAACGACGGAAAATCTGCGCTAGCGCGGACGAGTCCCCTGGGCAAATACCCACACAATGGGTTTATAAATGGTATAGATATTCAACTTGGAACTACTTACCTTAATTTCCAAATGAAATTAAATTATAAGTTACAATAAGTTTAAAAGCTTAATTTGAATACTTCTAATTACTAATACTAGTGTCCAGAAAAGAGAAATAAACGGATGTTGGGACCCGTTGCGCTGACCACGTGACACCCCTCTGTCCCAAAAGTTGGCACTAACTTCGCCGACCGGCGCCGGCCGCTCTGTCGGTATAGTTCGCATGCGAATTAAGGCCACGGAGTTTAGTTTAGTTTAGTGTCGAGTTCGAACTAAAACATGGTGTAACAGTTAGGGTAATCAGTGTATTTTTGTACGTGGTTTAGAAACATTTGTAACAGTTGGAGTTCTCAGTGTTTTGTTATAAGTTATTTAGAAATTTTTGTAAAAGTTTGCGTTTTCAATGTTTTGTTGTAGGTGATTTTGAATATTTTGTAACATTTGGGATTTCCATTGTAATTTTGTACGTGGTTTAGAAATTTTTTAACAGGTGGCTTCTTCAGTGTTTTGTTGTACGTGGTTTAGAATTTCTTGAAACAGTTGGGGATTTCTTTGTCTTGTTGTAGGTGGTTTAGAAATTTTTGTAAGATTTGGCGTGTTCAGTGTTTTGTTGTACGTGGTTTAGTAATTTTTATAACAGTTGGGGTTTTCAGTGTTTCGTTTTACGTGGTTAAGAAATTATTGTAATATTTGGGGTTTTCAGTGTTTTGTTGTACGTGGTTTAGAAATTCTTGTAACAGTTGATGTGTTCAGTGTCTTTTTGTACGTGGTTTAGAAATTTTTGTAACAGTTTGGGTTTTCTGTGTACGTTGTAATTGGTTTAGAAATATTTGTAATAGTTGGCATGTTCAGTGATTTGTTTTACGTGGTTTAGAATTTTTTTTTAAAGTTTGGGATTTCAGTGTTCTGTTTTACGTGGTTTAGAAATTTTTGTAACAGTTGGCGTGTTCAGTTTTTCGTTTACGTGGTATAGAAATTTTTGTAAGCGTTTGGGTTTTAAGTGTTTTTCTTTTGTACTTGGTTTAGAAATTGTTGAAACAGTTGGCTAGTTCAGTGTTTTGTTGTACGTGGTTTAGAATTTCTTATAAAAGTTTGGGTTTTCAGTGTTTTGTTTTACGTGGTTTAGAATTTCTTATAAAAGTTTGGGTTTTCAGTATTTTGTTTTACGTGGTTTAGAAATTATTGTAACTTTTCGGGTTTTCTATGATTTTCTGTATGTGGTTTAGAAATTTTTTTAAGTTCGATTTTTCAGGTTTTTTTTGTACGTGGTTTAGAAATTATTGGAACAGTTTGGGTTTTCAGTATTTTGTTGTACGTGCTTTACAAATGTTGTAACAGTTGGCGTTTTGAGTGTTTCGTTGTACGTTATTTATAAATTAATGTAACTAGTTGGGTTTTCAATGTTTTTTGTACGTGGTTTAGACATTTTTGTAATATTTGGGGTTTTCAGTGTTTTGTTGTGCGTGGATTAGAAAATTTGTAACAGTTGGCGTGTTCAGTGTTTTTTTTACGTGGTTTGGAAATATTTGTAACAGTTTGGGATTTAAGTGTTTCATTGTACGTGGTTTAGGAATATTTGTAAAAGTATTTTGTTTTCAGTATTTTGTTTTACGTGCTTTAGAATTAATTTAACAGTTGGCTTGTCCAGTGTTTTGTTGTACGTGGTTTAGAAATTATTGTAACAGTTTGGGTTTTCAGTGTTTCTTTTTACGTGGTTTAGAAATTTTTGTAACAGTTGGGGTTTTCGGTGTTTCGTTTTACGTGGTTTAGAAATTTTTGTAACAGTTGGGGTTTTTAGTGTATTTTTGTAAGTGGTTTACAAATATGTATAACATTTGGCGTGTTCAGTATTTTTTTCATGTTTTAGGAATATTTGTAACATTATTCGTTTTCATTGTTTTGTTGTACGTGATTTAGAGTAAATTGTAACAGTTGGCTTGTTCAGTGATTTTTTTACGTGGTTTAGAAATAATTGTAACAGTTTTGGTTTTCAATGTTTCTTTGTACGTGGTTTAGAATTTTTTGTAATAGTTGGTGTTTTCAGTGTTTAGTTTTACGTGGTTTAAAATTATTTGTAGAAGTTGGGGTGTTCAGTTTATTTTTATACGTGGTTTAGTATTGTTTTAAATAGTTGGCGTGTTCAGCCTTTTTTTTGTTCATAATTTAGGAATTTTTGTAACAGTTTTATTTCAGTGTTTTGTTTTACGTTGTTTAGAATTAATTTTAATTGTTGGCGTTTTCAGTGTTTTGTTATAAGTGGTATAGAAATTTTTGTAACATTTTGAGTTTTCAGTGTTTTGTTGTACGTGGTTTAGAAGTATTTGTAACAGTTGGCGTGTTCAGTTTTTTTTGTTTATGATTTAGGAATGTTTGTAACATTTTTTATTTTCAGTGTTTTGTTGTACGTGCTTAGAAATTTTTGTAACACTTTGGGTATTCAGTGTTTTGTTGTTCGTGGTTTAGTAGTTTTTGTAACAATTGGGTTTTCAGTGTATTTTTGTACGTGGTTTAGAAATTTTGTAACATTTTGTATTTTTAGTGTTTTGTTTTATGTGGTTTACAAAATTTTTAAGAGTTGTAATTTTCAGTGCATTTTTGTCCGTGAGTAGTATAGGGGTGGGGTCCAGCCCAGGGGAGGTAAAGATTTTCTCAAGAATAAAATTACCCCCTCCACTTCCGCGGTCACGTGACCTCCCTCCCCTCCCGCGGTAGGTTTGAAAAAATGGCGGGAGATT
>Ga0131853_10001462_pt1 | contig 42192 bp, 36 predicted proteins | sample TergutLab28metaG_FD_92764 | JGI IMG/M metagenome (GOLD analysis project Ga0131853, IMG submission 92764) | Labiotermes labralis P1 segment gut microbial communities from Petit-Saut dam, French Guiana - Lab288 P1 (version 2) (version 2) | ecosystem: Host-associated > Arthropoda: Insects >...
CCTGTTTGACAACGGTCACATCGTGCAAACAGCAATGTGGGCACGCTCTTTGCCAGAGTTTACACAGGCCGGTAACCCAAGCGACGGTCTGATTGAAGGCATTATGCAAATCATCATCGGCGCTTTCCCAGTCAGTCATTTCGAGACCATCTTGGAGCAGTGGTATGCACAGGGCGGACAAATCATGGAAGATGCTGTAAATGCACATTTTGGCTAAATAATTCGTAATCCGCTGTAAACCTAGCTTCGGGGAGACTTTTCCGAAAAGTTTCCCCGAAGTTTTCAAATTTCGAAAATAAGGTGTACCATACGATAGCTTGCGTATGATATGCTATACGATATATACTTGTTGCCCACAATCACGCAGGGCAGGGACAATAGTTCTGAATAGGGGGTATCTTAACATGGGGTCAGCTACTGAGCTTGCGGTTCCCGTTAGAAAGAAAAAGAAAGAACGTTACTTCGGCGGCGGTGGCAGGATCATTCGGCGTTTTCGTAAAGAGTGGCCTTTGCACCTGCTCATCTTGCCTGCCTTTGTTGTTACCTTAATTTTTTCCTATGGGCCGATGTACGGGCTGATTATGGCCTTTCAGGATTTTCATCCGGTTCATGGATTCTCCGGTTCTCCATGGGTGGGACTTGATAATTTCAGATGGCTCTTCTCTCAGCCGGCATTTGTCCGGACGATTTCGAATACGTTCTTTATTTCCATATTCAAAATACTCTTCACCACGATTGCATCTATTGTATTCTCAATCCTTCTAAATGAGATACGGCTCGCTTTTGCAAAGCGATTTTTCCAGACGATTATCTACATACCCCACTTTATTTCTTGGATCATTCTGGCGGGTGTTATGCAGACCATTTTGGCCTCTGATGGTATTTTGAATACCTTCATCATGGCATTAGGTTTTGATCGTGTGCCATTCTTGACCAATCCGAATATTTTCCCTTGGACGATGATTTGGTCTGATGTGTGGAAATCCTTCGGGTTCGGCACAGTGGTTTACCTTGCCGCGATTACCTCAATCGACCCGCAGATTTATGAATCGGCTGTTGTGGATGGTGCGGGCAAATTTCGGCAAATCTGGTCCATTACTCTGCCCATGATGATGCCCATCATTGTGCTTATGCTGACACTCAATATGGGTAATGTCTTAAACGCCGGGTTTGACCAGATATTTAATCTCTACTCTCCTGTTGTATACTCCACGGGTGATATTCTTGACACCTATCTCTTCCGATTGGGTCTGCAAGGCGGACAATTCTCTGTGGGTGCCGCTGTCGGTCTCATGCGGGCTGTCGTGTCTGCGGTTCTGATGTCATTATCCTTGTGGTTTGCTTACAAGGTTGCCAACTACAAAATATTCTAGGGGAGGGGTGTAACTATGAAGTTTATGACAAGAGGCGAGCGTGTATTTAACGTCTTTAACTATGTCTTTATGTTCGCAATTTGCTTGCTCTGCGCACTGCCGATCATCCATATGCTTGCAGTTTCTTTTAGCTCCGCGCACTATGTGGTAGGGGGCAGGGTTACCTTTTGGCCTATGGGCTTCACCACAGAGGCATATCGCTTTGCCTTTATGTCCGGCAGATTTATGCAAGCTTTTTGGGTTTCCATCCAAAGAGTGGTGTTGGGCTTGCTGATCAATATGTTTTTGCTGGTCACCACTGCATATCCGCTGTCTAAAACCACCCAGGAGTTTAGTGCCAGAAACTACTACATGGCATTTTTCGCTATCACCATGATCTTCGGTGGCGGTATCATTCCCTTCTATATCTTGATTTCTGATCTGGGAATGCTCGATACCATCTGGTCTTTGGTCATCCCCGGCGGACTGCCTGTTTTCTCTATGATTATCTTGATGAATTTCATCCGGGGCTTGCCGAAAGAGCTGGAAGAAGCGGCGATGATAGACGGGGCTGGATATATCTCCACCTTAGTACTCATTATGTTGCCGGTACTGAAGCCCGCGCTTGCCACTGTGGCACTGTTTTCCTTTGTGCATCACTGGAATGAGTGGTTCCTCGGCATGATCTTTATGAACAGCCCGGATAATTTTCCGCTCCAAACCTATCTCCAAACTTTGCTGACCAATTTCCAAGATCTCATACGGGCAATGGGACCTGACTTCTTGCAGCTCATTGCACGTATGAACGAGCGCTCAGGCCGTGCGGCGCAATTGTTCCTCGGTTTGGTTCCGATTTTGGCGATCTATCCGTTTTTGCAAAAATACTTCACGAAAGGTATGGTCATGGGTAGCGTCAAAGGCTAAACGCGGGCGTTACAGAACCAGAAAGGGAATACGATGAAAAGAAAGTTCACATTTATTGGTGCGGGCTCATTGGGTTTTACGAGAGACCTTGCCAAAGATATCTTAAGTTTTGAGTCCTTCCGTGATTGTGAGATCCACTTGATGGATATCCACGAGGGACGGCTGGCCTATGCGGCGAAAGCCATCGAAAAGCTGATTACGGCAGGGAACTATTCTGCTACAGTTCACCCTACGACGGATCGGAAAAAGGCTTTGGAAAACGCGGACGGTGTTCTGATTACCATCCTACAGGGCGGCGTGGACGTTTGGCGGCATGATATTGAGATCCCCAAGAAATATGGGGTAGATATCAACGTAGGCGATACCCGGGGTCCTGCAGGCGTCATGCGCTTCTTGCGGACAGCACCTGTGATGCTCGACATCATCCGAGATGTGGAAGTCCTATGTCCCGATGCGATCGTGCTCAATTATACAAATCCCATGGCGATGCTCTGTAGCTACTTACAGCGGCTCTCTAAGGTGAACATTACAGGCCTATGCCATAGTGTCCAGGGTACAGCGCAGATGCTTGCAGAGTGGATCGGTGCAAAACCGGAAGAAGTGACCTATACATGTTCCGGGATCAATCACCAAGCGTTTTATCTGGACTTCAAATGGAAGGGCGAAGATGCCTATCCTTTGATCAGAGACAAAGTGCTCCATAACCCGGCAGTGGCCAAAGCGGAGCCGGTTCGCAATGAGATGTATTTGCAGCTGGGGTACTATCCCACAGAGTCTTCCGGTCACAATTCGGAGTATAACCCTTGGTTCAGAAAGCGTCCTGATCTGATTGAGAAGTACTGTATTGACGGTACCAATTGGAATCCGGGGGCACATGCTTACATCTTAAACGAATACCTAGAAGCGGAATCCACTTGGGAAGCGCGCTTTAAGGAAGCCATTGACAGCCCTGACGTGGACCTAGAGCGGAGCGGAGAATATGCCGCTAATATCTTCAACGCCCTATTCGGAGACGGAGAACCCTTCGTATTCAATGGCAACCATTTGAATAAGGGGATTATCAGCAATCTGCCTCATATGGCATGTGTAGAGACACCGGTGCTTGCGTCTAAAGCCGGACTGGATCGATTCCACGCCGGGCCTCTGCCAGATAATCTGGCTATCATGGTGGGACTATCTGCCCAGATTGAGGAGATGGCAGTAAACGCAGCCATTGAAGGGGATCCATGGAAAGTCTTCCAGGCCAATTTGTTTGATCCGCTGACGAGCGCTGTGTTATCTATGGCGGAGATCAGGGAATTGACTCAGGAGATGTTGACGAAGAACGAGGCGTTTTTGGGATACTTTAAGTCACTCAAACTATAAGATACAAAAGCCCCTTGGACAGAAATGAGAAAACAGAACGGAAGCAAGGCGTCTATCGCTTCCGTTCTGTTTTTTGGTGAGAGCAATAATAAGAAACTAGGAGGCTTCCCCATATGTATGGCAGCCAGAAGGATATTCGGCACAATCTGAAAGTGTTCGTAATCGATGGGATTTCCTTTATGCCTTCTATGGCATTCATCTCCATCACGGCGGTGATCCCGTTTTTCCTGTATCAACTGGGGGCTTCTACCTTCCAGATTGCATTAGCTGCTGCCATGACTATGATATGCGGCTTCTTTAGCCAACCACTTTTCGGGGTGATTGCCTCCCACTCCACTGCCATGAATCGGACATTCGGTAAAATCCTACTCATACAGCGTTTGATTTTCTTACTCTTTGTTTTACTGATACCAGTATTTGCAAGTGAACACGCGCTGCTGGTTACGCTGTTTTTGATTTTCTGGGCTATTTTTAATATATTCGCAGGTTCTTACGCGATCTTCCACACGCCTTTGGTACTCAAGCTTCTGCCACCAGATCAGCGGGGCGCGATTCGCGGTATGGGACACGCAATTGGCTCCTTCATCGGTGTGGGCATGACAGCGCTCATACCCTTGATTCTGCTTCGTTTTGCCTTTCCATATAACTTCATGGTGGTTTTCGCCTGCGGTCTTTTTTTCTTGCTCGCCAATGCTCTTATTTTCTTTCTCATGCGTCAAAGTAAAGACGCAGTACCCAATGAGCCGATGGATGTGGGGCAATACATCAAACAGATGCCGTCTTCTATACGGGAGAACCGGGCATTCCGGGCGATGATTCTGACTTGTTTGTTTTTAGCGATCGCGAATGCACTTCTTCCTTACTATACGCTCTATGCCATATCTGCATTTTCAGCTACGGAAGCCCATATCGCCACATTGACAGGGCTTGCGATCTTATTCGGCGCTGTTGCCCATATCGGCTTTGGCTATGTTGCGGATCGGTACGGGCCGAGAGTCGTTGCGATCCTCGCCGCCTGTTTTACGGTCGCCGCGGGGGCGATTGCATTTGGTACGCATTCACTGAACTTTTTGTTCGTGGCATGGGTGCTGGCGAATATCAGCAATAGTGGTTTTCCATTGATTGTAACGCTCCTCTTGGGGGAAGTGAGTCCCGCTACAAAGCTGCCTCTTTATGTGGGGGTACATACCGCCATCTCGATGGCGCTTTCGACTGTGGTTGTCCTGCTATTGGCACCTGCTTTGGAGCATATCGGATTTGGATCGCTTTTTGTCTTGGTGCTTGCTTGCGGGATTTTGAGTCTTTTGGCGAACTTGTTTGTGCTGAGGAAACGTTTGGTGAAATCGCAGGGGCAGAAATATCTTGACAAGATTTAGGGGGGGTGTAAAGTATAGATTGAGATGTGAATGAAGGTGATTCACGATCAAAAATCAATCTAAAAGAGGTGTCTCATGAAAAAAATAGCACTGCTTCTCCTTGCTGTACTTTGCATACTGGCCTTTGTTGCTTGCGCTGATAGTCCAGAGGTAACACGAGTGGAAAATGACGCAACGATAGAAAACAGCGCAACGGAAGAAGTTGGAGAGGCGGCCGAGACGCCGCATAATGTGGCCACAGTTGGACAAACCCTTGACCGCGGCGGCATTCAGTTCACCTTTGAGCGGGCAGAACGTTATGTAGACGAAAGCGATTTCGTTATGGATGTTGCAGCAGACGGATATGAGTTTATCCTCCTTTGGTTTGCGGTACATAATACAACGGATGAAAGTTATCATATCAATATGTTTTCGGAAAGATCCTATCTAGATGGCGTATCAACTAGCCCGGTACTGCTTTTATTTGGTGTGGACGGTGACACCTTATGGGGAGACGTATCTGCTGACAGAACAAGGATTGGATTTATAGGTTATGAAGTTCCAATCGGTTGGTCGGAAATTGAATTTCGCTATGTCCCTTTCCTTGCCGGTGATGACAGTGCTTTAATTTTTACAGTGACCCCTGCTGATGTATCCTAGAATGTGTTAGTACGCTAGACATAATAGAATCCAAACCCAACTCTCAGCATGTCGCAAGAGTTGGGTTTTTCTTTGCCTAGCGATCACTTGCAAGAATAAACCTATCCTTTTCCGGGCAAATTCTCCTATGGTGATGAAATATGACAATTGGCATTCCAAGGGCACTTGCTTACCATCGGTATGGCACATTGTGGGAGACGTTTTTTGACGAACTTGGTATCTCCTACGTAGTGAGCGGTGAAACGGATCGGCAGATATTAGAGGCAGGGGCAAAGCACACAGAGTCCGAGAGCTGTTTGCCCCATAAGCTTTATATGGGACATGTTCAATCGCTCCTCGGGCGCTGTGATCGTGTGTTTGTGCCGCGGTTTGTTCGGTTTTCTCGGCGGGAGGAGTTTTGTGTGCGTTTTTGGGGACTGCCGGACACGGTGCGGGGGACGTTTGCGGAAACGGATATATTTGGGTATACCCTTTGCTCCGGAGGCAGATGGTCGCAAGAGGGGGCTTTCTTACGGATGGGGCGGAATCTTGGAGGCTCTGTGCTTGCCTCTGTGCGAGCATATCGTATTGCGGCGAGGCGGCAGAGGGAGCTTGATTTTAAGCGTTTTTCTCGTGGCCGGGCGTCTCTGCGGGCGAATAAACCGAAGATACTCTTGGCAGCGAATCCGTATATTGCTTACGATCCCATATTGGGCGGTAGGATTGGACAACTCGTCCGAGCATTTGGGGCGGTGCCTGTGTTTGCGGATGCTTGGGATCCCATGCTTTCTAAGGAGGCAGCGGGGGAGATTTCCACAGACCTCTATTGGGGTTTTCAACGTGAGACCATGGGGGCTGTTCATCTGGCACGAGGTCAAGTGGATGGAGTGATTTTGCTCACAGCATTCCCTTGTGGGTCGGACTGTTTGGCGAATGAGTTGATCCTTCGGCGGGTGAGAGACTTGCCTGTGATTCAAATCCTGCTTGATGAGCACCAGAGCCATGAGGGGCTCCAGACACGGGTGGAAAGTTTTCTCGACATGATTGCCGGAGAGAGGGTGTCAGGATGAGCAAACAGACTATCATTTCCTTCCCCCACATGGGGGATTATCATGTACCGATCGGGGGCTTTTTTCGGTCTGTACTCCCGGATGCAGAGGTTCGGTCGGCACCGGCCATTACAAAGCAAACCGCTGCATTAGGTGAGCGGCATAGCCCGGATTTTATCTGCGCACCCTTCAAATACAATATGGGAAATTTTTTGGAAACCTTGGAAGATGGCGCAACCGTCCTGCTCCAAACCGGGACGGGTTGCCGTTATGGCTATTATGGAGAATTACAGGGGCAGATTTTGCGGGACTTGGGATATGATCCGACCTTCCTCTGCCTATCCCGAGGGCGTGTGCGTCCAGACCGCGTGTATCGGGCGCTCCGAGGCTTGGGGTCACCGCGGAGTTTCCCACAGATGGTACATGCCTTTTGGGTGACAATGGAGCAAATCCGCGGGATGGATCAGGTGGGGCGGACGGTGCGGGAGAACCTAGCTTTTGCGAGAAATCCGGCGGATTTGCGGGAGGTATATGGCAGGTTCTTGGATGGGCTTTCTCATGCGGATTCGATTTCCAAAGTTCGTAGACTGATAGGAGAAACGAAGGGGCAACTAAGAAAGATTTCACTGGATCTGCCCACTCATCCCTTGCGTGTTGGGATCGTGGGGGACTTATACACGGTGATGGAGCCTTTTAGCAATGCAGATATCGAGCGCAAGCTTGCAGAACGGGGGATATTGGTCAGCCGGGAGATGAGTGTGAGTTTTCTCCTGTCTCCCCGCTCAGATCGGCAAGCGGTGCGACGGGCTGGGGGATATGCGCGGCACCACATTGGGGCGAATGGCCTGGATAGTGTGGTGCAGACGTTGGAATATGCCAAGGCAGGCTATGATGGAGTGCTCCACCTGAAAGCCTTCGGCTGTACGCCGGAACTCAATGCCGCCCCTGCCATGGGGAATATTGGGCGGGATTATGAAATGCCGATTTTATCCATGAGTTTCGATACCCACCAGGGAGACACCGGCGTGGATACACGCTTAGAGGCCTTTATGGACATGATGGAGATGAAGAGGAGGGTGCAGAGTGGGAGGTCAGTTTAGCTTAGGGATTGACATAGGCTCGATTTCGACGAAAGGCGTCGTGTTAGACGATACAGGTGAGGTGATTGCAAGCACCTATCTGATGACAGAGGGGAATCCCTTAGTGAGTGTGCGGCGGCTTCTTGGGGATCTGCGTGCAGAGATGGCTTCAGATATGGAGATTCACGCAGTGGGGACAACCGGGTCTGCGCGGCGGCTCATCGGGGCGATGGTGGGTGCGGATGCGGTGAAGAATGAGATCACGGCACATGCGGTGGGGACTTTGTCACGCCATCCGGAGGTGCGGACGATTTTAGAGATCGGCGGACAGGACGCGAAGATTATTTTGATTCGAGAGGGCGTTGTGACAGACTATGCGATGAACACCCTCTGTGCCGCCGGCACCGGTGCCTTTTTGTCCAGTCAGGCGGGACGGCTGGGGCTTACTGTAGAAGAGATGGGAGAGATCGCCTTACGCTCAAAGGCGCCATCACGTCTTGCGGCCCGATGTACGGTGTTTGCGGAGTCTGATCTCATTCACAAGGCACAGATGGGACATAAGCGAGAAGACTTGGTGGCGGGGCTCTGCGGTGCGGTGGCGGCGAACTACTTGGGGAACGTGGGAAAGGGTAAAAAAATTACCTCTCCTGTGATTTTTCAGGGGGGCGTGAGCTTGAATGCGGGTGTGGTGAGAGCCTTAGAGCGAGAGCTTGGGTGTGAGATTTTGGTAGAAGCAGAAGGGCCGCTTATGGGAGCCATTGGAGCGGCACTTCTGGCACGGGATAGAGCGCAGCGAGAAGAGGCCTTTTGTTTCGATCTGGCGGACTGTGACTATCAGACACGGGCAGAGATTTGCGGGTCTTGTGGAAACCAGTGTGAGGTGGTTTCCTTCTATCGGGATGGAGATTTGTTGGATGCGTGGGGTACGCGATGCGGGAAGTAATTTATTTTTCGAAACAGGGCATGACGCTGTCCGGTTTCCGTGATAGAATGGAGGTATAGAATAAACTAGGAGGCTCCAAATGAAACTGGATCGCTTACTTGGGATTTTGACCATTCTGCTGCAAAATGACCGGATCACAGCGCCGGAGCTTGCGGAGCGCTTTGAGGTAAACCGCCGGACAATCGGGCGGGATATTGACGCGCTCTGCCAGGCGGGGATTCCGGTTGTGACCCAGCAGGGGATCGGCGGCGGAATCTCCATTGCAGAGGGCTTCAAACTGGATAAAAGTGTTTTGACCACGGATGAGCTATCTGGTATTATCGCGGCGCTTAAGGGGATCGGGACGGTGTCAGACCAGTCCCAGTTTGAGCGGACTTTGGATAAGTTTCGTGTGGGGGATAACGCCGTCGTATCTCTGGCGGAGCCTGTGGTGATTGATCTGTCCTCTCATTACAAAGGGCAGCTCACAGAGAAGATTGAACAGATCAAACGGGCCATACGAGAGCGGCGGCTTATTGCTTTTGATTATTTCTATGAGAAAGGCGAAATGCATCGCCGACTTGAGCCCTATGTTGCCATCTTTCAATGGGCGGCTTGGTATGTGTTTGGATTTTGTTTAGAGCGGCAGGACTTTCGCATGTTCAAATTAACGCGGCTGTGGAATTTGGAGTTGTGTGAAGAGACATACACACCCCGGGATATCCCGCCGGAGAAGCGGGAATTTAAAAGGCTTCCCTTCGAAGAAGAGATCAAACTCCGGGCATTGTTTGATCCCTCTGTAAAGTATCAGTTGATTGACGCCTATGAGCCGGACAGTTTTACAGAAACAGAGGATGGGCTACTTTTGGAGCTTGATTTTGCGAATACCGGCTATGTAGTCAGTTGGCTCTTAGGCTTTGGCGGTAAGGTTCGGGTTTTGGAGCCTGCTTCCATTCGAGAGGCCTTGCAAGAGGCCGCAAGAGATATTTTGAAGTGCTATGAATAACAAGACGTAGTGGAGGGTTTAGATCATGGGTGAAAAAACCAGATGCGAATGGGCAGGGGAGCTACCGATCTACATAGACTATCACGACACAGAGTGGGGGAGACCTGTGAGAGAGGACGCGAAGCTGTTTGAGTTTCTGATTTTAGAAACCATGCAAGCAGGCCTCTCTTGGATCACGGTGCTCAAGAAGCGGGAGGCATACAGAGAAGCCTTTGACGGATTTAATCCCCATAAGATGGCGGCTTATGACGGGGCAAAAGTGGAGGAGTTGATGGCGAATGCGGGGATTATTCGAAATCGCCTGAAGATTGAATCGGTGATTCACAATGCGAAGGTGTATTTGGAGATTCTGGAAAAGCATGGAAGCTTCAGCAAGCTGCTGTGGGCCTATGTGGATGATACGCCGATTGTGGGGCACCCGGAAACCCTTGCGGATATCCCGGCTACGACGCCCTTGTCTGATCGGATTAGTAAAGACTTGAAAAAGATGGGCTTTAAATTTGTTGGATCGACCACGATTTATGCCTTCATGCAAGCGGTGGGATTGGTGAACGATCATATGCGGCATTGCTTTGTGTATGAGGAGTTGTTGTAGGGGCGCGCATTGCGCGTCCGCATGTTTTAATTTCCTCTGTATTACCAATAATGTGCCGGAAACCACAACCACGGACGGCCAATGGCCGCCCCTACGAGGTCTCTAAGACAACAACCGACCCAAGTGATCCTCCGCCAGATCATATATGCCGTCCCAGTCTACGTGGGGATTGTAAATGCGCTCTAATTCATCGTGGACGGCTTTTGCCTCTGCCAAGATGTGGATGGCTTCATCCAGCAAGAGGGCGGAGACTTTCTTTGCGAAACGGAGGCGGGGCTTTTGCAGTTTTAGGCGGGCTGGGTCTGCCATTGCGTCTAGACGGATATGGCGGAAGTGAGTGCCTTCATATTGGATTTGATTGTTTGAGGAGAGGAAAGCAAGACCCAGAGATGGGATCAAGACATGTGCCAGTTGATCCGGATTCATGGGGTCGGGGCAGAGCGTGAGATCTAGACCTGCTTGTTCCGCGGCTTTTACCAGATCTTCCAGCATATAGTGTGCGAAGCCTAGGGTGTTGTCAAGGTGATAGACGCGGTCTGCCAAGGCTTCTGCGGTGTCAAAGCAGTCGATACATCCTTTGTGCGTGAGGGCAGTCAGGAAGCGGTGCCGGGTTTTGCCTGTGCCGTTTTTTTGTTTGCCTATTTCCCGGGCAATGATGCCTCGGGTGCGTTTTTTGACCGCTGCGATCACCATGTCGCCGATCACAGGTGCGCTTGCTTCAAACCCAACCTTGCCTGCCGCTTCGAGGCAGTGATAGGCTCTTTGATAGAGCTTTCTGTATGTATCCGTCAAGGTGATGACTTCCGCCTTCTTTTCTTTGAGAGGCGCTGTGTCAACAAACTCGTCGAGGTTTATGTATTCCTCCATTACGCCGGGATAGGTCGGTTCTAAGATGTGAGGGGCTGTGCCGTCTGCATAGGCTATTTTGAGGGCTGGAATATAGATTGCGTCCAGAGAATCCGGGTCTGCGGAGCAGTGGATTTGTTCGACGTCAAGCCCGGCTTCAATCAAGCCCTCTGCGATCTTTCGCATGAAGCTAGATTTGCCGCAACCGGCGCCGCCTTTGATGATGTAGAGTGTTTGATCTGTTTGATAGTCTACGAGGGTATCGTAGAGGGAGTAGAATCCTGACGGCGTGTTTGCGCCGAGAAAAAATCGTGTTGCATTTGGTATCTTCATAGGATGAAACCCTTTCGTTTCATGAAAATTCTACTCCAGCGTATGCGAATAGAGCGTGAAATGTTAAGCTGAATCAAAAAACGAAGGGGCAAGGCTATGCGGCAAAGGCGTTCTGTGGTAGAATCATAGTTATAATTTAACGCAGTGAGGCCTTTCATGAGAAAATATTTTATAGATAATATCCGCTGGCTTTGTATCTTCATGCTCTTTCCTTATCACATCTTTCGGATCTATAACGCCTTCATGGAAGGCTTTTATGTGGAGGGGTCAGATGTGATTGTAACGACAGGGTTTATTGTTGCAACATCCCCTTGGTTCATGCCGCTTTTGTTTGTGATTGCAGGAATCAGTTCCGCTTATGCGCTGAGAAAGAAGACGAAGCGTGCATATGTGAAAGAGCGTGTATGTAAGTTGCTCATTCCGCTGACCGCGGGACTGCTTTTGGTGGTTCCGGCTCAGACCTATTTTGCGGAGCGCTTCCACAATGGGTATGCGGGTGGATATTTTGCCCAGTATATCTTGTTTTTTACTGGGCCAACTGATTTATCGGGATATCGGGGCGGATTTACACCGGCGCACCTGTGGTTTATCTTATATCTGTTTGTGATTTCGCTTGTAGCACTTCCGATCATGTCGATTTATCAAAATTCCAAATGGAAATTGGCTCCTGAAAAAGTTCCCATGTGGATCGTGCCTTTGCTGGGTGCCATTCCACTGTTGATGAATCCCATTCTTGACTTCGGGGGACTCAGTGTTGGGGAGTTCTTTGCGTGGTTTATGCTGGGATATTTGCTTTTGTCCAGTGATGGACTCATAGAAAAGCTTGATCGGCGGCGGATTCCATTGCTTCTTGTCACTCTTGTTATGATGGCTTTCTATGTGGGAATGTGGCTCTTACAGTTATATGATATTGTTGCGGTGCCGATGATTTTCTTCGGTGTGTTTGCTCGGCTCTATGGCTGGATTGCGATTCTCGCGATTTTGGGACTTGGCAATCACTATTTGAATTTCAGGAACAAAAGGACGGATTATTTGTCGGCAGCTTCTTTTCCTGTTTACGTATTTCATCAGACGTGGATTATTGCAGTGGCTTATTATGTTCTTCGGGCAGTTGATAGTGTACCGCTTCAGATGGGCTTGATTCTGGTTGGTAGCTTCTTGCTTACCTATGCAACATATGAACTATGCAGGCGTATCCCCGGTATTCGTTTCTTGTTTGGGATAAAACATAACTGAAGGAGAGAGACTTATGCGCGCATTTATGGACGAAAATTTCTTACTCCATACAGACACAGCGAAGATCTTATACCATGAGCATGGTGCAAAGATGCCGATCATTGACTATCACTGTCATATTAATCCCGCTGAGATTATGGAGAACCGGCAGTTTGAAAACATCACACAGGCTTGGCTTGGTGCGGATCACTATAAATGGCGTCTGATCCGAGCTATGGGTGTGGAGGAACAGCATGTGACAGGATCTGCGACAGATCGGGAGAAATTTCAGAAGTTTGCAGAGACCTTGCCGAAATGCATCGGAAGTCCGATTTATCACTGGACACATTTGGAGCTAAAGCGTTATTTTGGCTCAGACCTTGTAATCAGCGGTGATACGGCTCAAGAGATTTGGGATTTGACAGCGGCGAAACTAAAGAACGAAGCACTCCGGGTGCGGGGGATTATCGCCCAATCCAATGTGCAAGCGATCGGGACGACAGATGATCCGATTGATGCGCTGCCTTTCCACAAAGCGCTGCGGGAAGACGCGACGAATCCGCTCGTTGTGTCTCCAACGATGCGTCCTGATAAGGCGATAAACATTCACAAGGCGGGATTTCCGGCGTATATCGTGCAACTGGCGGAAGCGGCGGGTGTGCAGATTGAGACAATGGATGATTTAAAACATGCCCTGTTAAAGCGCATTGATTTTTTCGATTCTATGGGCTGCAAGGCCTCCGACCATGGCTTAGATCACGTGCCATATCGCTTGATGGGAGAAGCAGAATTAGAGGCTTGTTTCCAAAAAGGCCTAGCAGGGGAGGCCTTTACCGCCGAAGAGTGTGAGGCCTTTCAGACAGATTTGATGCTCTTCTTTGGCCGTGCCTTTGCAGAGCGAGGCTGGGTCATGCAGCTCCACTACGGTGTGCAGCGCAGCTGCAATGATGTAATGTTTGACCGCCTAGGACCGGATACAGGCTTTGACGCAATCGGGATGCGAAACTGTGGAAGGGAGATTGTAGGCTTCCTAAATGCGCTGGAGCGAGAGAATGCGCTTCCGAAGACCATCCTCTATTCCATCAATTCCCATGATGATGCCATGCTTGAGACCATCATCGGCTGTTTCCAAGGGGGAGGCGTTCGCGGAAAGCTTCAGCATGGGGTACCTTGGTGGTTCAATGATACGAAACACGGGATGGAGAGCCAGCTTGTCTCTCTGGCGAGCCTTGGTGTGCTCGGTACCTTTATTGGGATGCTTACGGATTCCCGCTCGTTCCTCTCCTACACCCGACATGAATATTTCCGCCGGATTCTCTGCAATCAGATTGGCCTCTGGGTGGAATCAGGTGAGTATCCACGGGATCTGCCTGTGCTTGGGGAGCTGGTGGAGGATATTTCTTATCGGAATGCTGCCCGGTATTTTGGGTATCCGGTTTTGGCCTAAAGAAATGGAGAGATAAAATGGATGTCACGATTAACCTTACACAAACCGCACTGGAAACAGATCGGCTGATACTTCGCCCTTGGCAGGAAGCAGACCTAAATGACTTTTATGCGTACGCCTCTGTTCCGGGTGTAGGTGAGATGGCGGGTTGGAAGCATCATGAATCTATGGATGTTTCACGGGACATTTTGCAGTCTTTCATTGCGGCGAAAGATCATTTTGCCCTTGGGTATCAGGAAAACGGGAAGGTAATCGGCTCCCTAGGGTTGAACCAATCTTGGGCGAATGAGGATCCCGATTTTTCTTCTTTCAAGCTTAAAGATATCGGCTATGTGTTATCGAAGGATTATTGGGGCAGGGGTCTAATGGCGGAAGCTGTTAAAACGGTGATTGATTTCTGCTTTGATGAGCTGAAGCTGGATGCAATAACTAGCGGACATGCTCCGGCGAATCTACAATCTAAGCGAGTTCTAGAAAAATGCGGATTTGCGTATGTGAAAACGAGTGAGTATTATTATGAACAATTTGAATTGCGTACGCACAGCATGAGATATATACGGTTTCCGACGTAATCATGTATGTTTAGTCACAAGAATTACACCCACCGCTTGAAGTGGTGGGTGTTTAAGCTAAAACTATAAAATAAGCAAAAAGGCAGTGGAAATCACTGCCTTTCTGTCTGAAGACAAAGTTCACAAAATCATGGATTTTGTAAATAGAAACGCATTAGAACAAGGTGGCAGCAAACCAAAACATGCCCATGAAAAGGATAATGGAAGCACCAAAAATCAGACCAACACCAGCTGCTGATTTGCTATTTGTAAATTGTTCAGCAAAAGGAAGTAAACACAAAAGAGTAGCAGCCGTGGACACAACAATGGCGGTAAGCACATTGTATGGCAAGAAAAGGCCAAGAATCAGCGGAAGGGAAAGTCCGACGAGAAACAAACCGGTTGTAACCCTTTGGGAGAGTTGCTTTTCCTCCTCCGGAAGATTCTCAAATGCAGTATATTTTGCACGTAATTTTTTGGGCAAAGGAAGGCGGAAGGCAGAAAAATGAAAGGCAAGCGTACGCGGCAAGAATAGAATGAGAACAACACAAGCAAATTGAACAAGGATTGGAATGAGCTCGTTGCTGTCTACAAAACGACGGAAAAGGAGCGGTGCCGCAAAAACCATCGCGATTGAAATAATTTTTAGAATTAAAATGGGAACAGGTGCCAAACGTTTGATTTTCATAAAGTGCCTTCCTCCTATGATCAAAATATGCCACCAGACCGGCTAGGTGTTACCCAGCCGGTTTGGTAATTAGGTGCAATGACTTGAAAAGTGTATGACAGGATAGTACTAACAACGTCCGCAACAGTGAATCAAACCACATGCACCGCCGTGCCAACGGATGGTACCGGTTGTGCCGGCTCTCCGGTGTGCTTCAGCGAAGCTCCAAAGTCCCGTCGCAACACGGTAAATGGTAATAACACCAGTTACACCAATTCTTGCAATTACTGTGTTTCCAAAATTGGCAATTAGAATAGTAAGTGCAAATAACACTCCACGCTCTCTTCCTGAAGCTAGGTACGCCTCATCGGGGCAAAGGTCAGGGCCAAGTATAATAATAACCGTTTCACTTGGAGGAACTTGCATCCGTTGTGCATCTAACAGTTCCTCAATCGTATTTACTTCAATTATGAGCGCGTCTTCAGGGAAATATTCATTAACAGATGTTGCGAATGCAGGAGTAGCCAGAGTAATTAGCATGGTTACAATTAGTAGCATAGATATGACTTTTCTCTTCATAATATGACCCTCCTAATAAATATGTGATTTTAAAATTATCTTCTAGGTGTGCACTCCTAAAATTTATTACCTAGAGGATATCATATAGACATAAAGCTTGTCTATTGTCAAAGATTTAAAAGAAAAATAAGAAAAATCATGCAATTTAAACACAAAAATGCGAAAAAACAGAGAAGGTGTCGATTTGTGGAGACACCTTCTCTGTTTTTTCTTATTTCCCTTTGTATTTAATTCGGGTGGCGATCCCGCCTCTGATGTGTCTCTCGGCTTTGTTTTTTTCTAAGACCTCCTTGACTTGCAGATATAGGGGCTTGTTGAATTGCTGTAATCGTTCGGATAAATCTTTATGTACCGTTGATTTTGAGATTCCAAATTCTTTTGCGGCTGTTCTCACTGTCGCATTGCTCTCTATAATGTATACCGCCAGGTCACAGGCACGCTCTTCGATGTTTGATTTCAAAAGCTACCACACTCCCCATCGTTATTGCTTTGGGCTATAGCCTATCTATATGCAGGGGAAAAGGGGGGTAGTACGGTAAATCTTTGGGGCTCGGCCTTTTGGACACGCAGGGGTGTTTTTGTGCCCTTGAGGTATGTTGACAAAATTATTGACACTGAAGTGGGGAATTTAGTATAATATTATGAATAGTTATCTGCAATTCCACGTAGCGAGGAATGGATATGGTGAGAGTAAGACTCAAAAAGTATATTGCGCTTTTGCTGGCGATTGTCTTGCTTGCGGCACCCCTAGCGGGATGCGGGGCTTCGGCATTGCCTGAAGGGTCGGTGGAGTTGGTTTCTTCGGTAAGCGATGTGGTGCCGCAAAGTCTTGCGTCGGTTGCGCCAGTGCAAGGGATGTCGCCTCCGGCGGCGATTCGGGATATTTTTCCGGATGAGGTGCTTGCCAGCGAGGTGGCACGTCAGCTAAGGACGACTATAGAAGCTATTGTTACGCAAGCGGATTTGGATCAAGTTCAACGGCTTAGCCTATTCCATACTGACGCTGCTGCAAATTTAGAAGGAGTCCAGTATCTCCGCGAAATTGCAGAAATTATAGTAAGGAACTCGGATATTAGCGACCTGTCGTCCTTGTCAGGGCTTGGCTATTTGTGGAGACTTGAGTTAAGTGGAAGTCAGATTAGCGATCTTACCCCTTTGTCAGGGCTCTTTAATTTGGAGTTTCTAAATTTGATTGGAAACCAAATCAGTGACCTTGACCCTTTGTCAGGGCTTCTTAATTTGGAGTTTCTGTATTTGGGCGAAAATCAAATCAATGATCTTGACCCTTTGTCAGGCCTTGTTAATTTGCAAGCTCTGGGATTGGGTAATAACCAAATCAGTGACATTAAACCCTTATCAGAACTTGCTAATTTGAGATTGCTGGAGTTGGTGCACAATCAAATTACTGATTTTTCGCCAATTTCCGATGAAGTAAGTTTTATAGGGGGAATGATGTTTGGTGCTGGCTTGTTTGGGACAGGCCAAGAGGCCACACTAGAGCCTATATTACGAACAGAGACTGTTTCTATCACTAATATGGTACGCGATAGACACGGAAATCCGATTCCACCGAACTACATCAGTGACGGTGGAATCTATGAAAACGGAACAATTACATGGGATAGATTAACAACCCAGGAGGTTATTAGTTTTTCTTGGTATTATGGTATTTGGTATACACATATACATTTTGAATATATATCCGGCACAGTGACGATTCCGCTGATGCCAGACCCAACTACTGCCCGCACCGTAGTTTTCCAGCTTGATGGAATCGACACCCCAGTGACTGCTTTCCCAAACTGGCGGATTGACTGGAACCAATCACCAGAGGCACAGGAAATCTACAACACTGACCACATGCTCTCCACAGGGTGCTGGTTTGAAATGACTCTCGTTCAAGGTCAGGCCTTTTGGGGCTGGTTTAGGTCGGATGACTTGGTTCATGACAGAGGCGGGCCTATAAGCAGACCTGCTCTTGGCGCTACAGGTGAGAATTTAAGCACGTTGACCTTCACCGAGAATGAACTGGATGAAGATATTATCTTCGTTGCGGTCTGGTCTCTCTGGGGCGATGTGAATGATGATGGATGGGTATGTTCGGCTGATGTTTTGTTGATCAATCAATGGCTATTTGATCAGACAACTTATGCACCTCCTCATTTTAATGCGCAGCTGAATCTACACGCAGCAGATGTAAATGTAGACGGAGTAGTAAACTCCGCTGATACCTTGGCACTCAATCAATGGTTGTTTGATCGAACCCTTCCTGGACCTCCAAATTTTGATGTGGTCTTAGGGAGGCCGATGCCTTAGTTGAGAAGTGAAATGGCTGCGAACATAATGATTCTGTGAAATTAAAATTTATTTGAAAAGTTTTCGAAAAAGCTTGACATACACGCGAAAGTATTATATTATTATGTTAAGCTTAACTTCGAGCAGAGTTGAGCACCATAACAGTGACATTCTTTCCTCTCCTTTCTTTCTCCTATCGCCTGAGGCAGCTCAGGCAACACACACAAAGCCGAGCGTCTTGGAACAAGCCGAGATGCTCGGCGTTTTTTTGTCCAGACAAGCATTGACAATACAAGGGCTCCGATATAAAATAGTTTGGTTAGACGATTAGAATTTTGCGGAGGCTATTGTCATGGAGAAACTTGGTTTAAATGAAATCAGAGAGCGATTTCTCGCTTTCTTTGCAGGGAAAGGGCATCTGAGACAGCCCAGCTTTCCACTCTTACCTCAGGGAGACAACAGTCTCTTACTCATAAACTCTGGCATGGCGCCGCTGAAGCCTTATTTTACAGGGGAGGTGACACCCCCGGCAAAGCGGATGACTACTTGCCAGAAATGTATCCGCACGCCTGACATTGAGCGGGTGGGTAAGACCAGCCGTCATGCGACTTACTTTGAGATGCTGGGGAACTTCTCCTTCGGTGACTACTTCAAGCGAGAAGCCATCGATTGGGCTTGGGAGTTTGTACGGAAAGAAATGCAAATTCCCCTAGAGCGGCTTTATGTTACAGTGTATTTAGACGATGACGAGGCCTATGACATCTGGACAAAAGAAGTCGGCCTTGATCCCGCTCGTGTGAGCCGTCTTGGGAAAGCGGATAACTTCTGGGAGATCGGACAAGGGCCTTGCGGGCCTTGTTCAGAGATTTACTTTGACCGTGGGATTGCGGCAGGCTGTGGTGCAGAAAACTGCGCGCCGGGTTGTGATTGCGATCGCTTTGTGGAGTTCTGGAATCTGGTATTCACTCAGTTTTATAACGATGGCGAGGGCAATTACACAGAGCTTGATTCAAAAAACATTGACACCGGTATGGGGCTTGAGCGTTTGGCAGCCATCATGCAGGATGTGGAGAGCCTTTTTGATGTGGATGCCATCCGCAAGATTACAAAACACATCTCAGACCTCACCGGTGTGACCTATGGGCAGAGCGATAAGCAAGACGTAAGCCTCCGGGTGATTACAGATCACATCCGCTCCACGACGATGATGGTCTGTGACGGGATTTTGCCCTCGAATGAGGGACGAGGCTATGTACTGCGCCGTCTGCTTCGCCGGGCGGCACGGCATGGGCGGCTTTTGGGACTGCGGAAGCCTTTCTTGTTTGAAGTTGCAGAGACTGTGATCGGGGAGAATCAGACCGCGTATCCGGAGCTTGTGGAGAAGCGAGATTATATTCGGAAGATCATCCAAGTGGAGGAAGAGAATTTCGCGAAGACAATCGACGCCGGGATGCGGATCTTTGATGAGATGCTTGCAGAGCTTGATAAAAAGGGAAGCAAGACCCTCTCTGGGGATGATGCCTTTAAGCTTTATGACACCTATGGATTCCCCATTGATTTGACTTTGGAAATTTTAGAAGAACAAGGTAAAATGGCGGATCGCAATCGCTTTGATGAGCTAATGCAAGAGCAGAGAGACCGCGCACGTGCAGCGACTGCTGCTCTCGGTGACTTCGGCTGGGAAGGCCTAGATCTTGGTCTAGACCGAGATGTGCAGACAGTGTTTGTGGGTTATGATACGACAGAGACCGAGGGTAAAATCTTGGCGCTTGTTTCCGATGGTGCATTGCTCGACTCTGTCATAGCTGGGCAAGAGGCTGTAATGGTTCTTGACCAGACAAGCTTCTACGCGGAGAGCGGCGGACAGGTGCCCGATTTCGGAACAATCAGTTCCGGTGATTTCCTCTTCCGTGTGAGAGATGTACAGAAGACAAAAGACGGCAAATTTATGCACACAGGTACGGTAGAAGCCGGACAGATCTCTGTTGGAGATTCTGTGACAGCTATGGTAGACAAAGCCCGCCGCCGGGCGATTATGCGGGCCCACTCCGCGGCTCATTTGATGCAACAGGCTTTGCGGAATGTGTTAGGCTCCCATGTAGAACAGGCAGGGTCATACGTGACGCCGGATCATCTGCGCTTTGACTTTACCCATTTTTCCGCCATGACACCAGAAGAGATTCAACAGGTGGACAATGAGGTCAATGCCATGATCTTGGAAGATTTGCCTGTTTTGATTCAGGAAATGCCCATGAGCGAAGCGAAAGCCCTTGGGGCGGCGGCGCTCTTTGGGGAGAAATATGGTGACGTTGTCCGCGTGGTACAGATGGGGGATTACTCTGCGGAGCTCTGCGGCGGGACGCATCTCACGAATACAGCGAAGATTGGACCCTTTTGGATTACCAGTGAGTTTTCCATCGCTTCCGGTGTACGCCGGATTGAAGCCTCAGTTGGGGAAGAGACCCTTGCATTTTTAAGCAACAGCCAGCGGCTTTTACATGAGGCTGCGGCGGAGTTGAAAACTACACCAGCAGAAGTGAGAGATCGCATTCATCAGCTCCTAGACGATATGAAGACCATGAAACGGACGCTGGAGACCTTTGAACAGGGTAAGATCAAGATTGAGGCGGAGCAGTTCCTACTGGAGGCCCGGCCTGTAGCGGGACTACGGCTCATTACGGCGAAGGTAGAAGATCCGGATCCTGACCATTTGCGCAAGCTGGGCGCTAGACTCAAAGAGCAGGGCGACAATGTGGTGGCGCTTCTTTGTGTGCAGACAGAAGAGAAGATCACTTTCCTTGCGACCTGCGGCGCAGAGGCTGTGAAAAAGGGCGCGAAAGCCGGCGATCTGATCAAGCATGTATGTGCCATGTGCGGCGGTTCCGGCGGCGGCAAGCCGGATAGCGCCATGGGCGGCGGTAAGGACGCGAGTAAGGTTTCTGAAGCTTTAGAGAGCGTAGAGGGCTTTATTTTAGAGAAAATAGGGGAGTGATTGACTGTGACAGACTGCATTTTCTGTAAGATCGTAGCAGGAGAGATTCCATCTCAAAAGGTGTACGAGGATGAACGGGTCTATGCCTTCCGCGATATCGCACCCCAAGCGCCTCAGCATATCTTGGTGGTTCCGAAAGCGCACATTGCCTCTGCCGCTGATGTGACAGCAGAGAACGCAGGGCTTGTTGGGGCTTGCTTTGCGGCGGCTGCACAGATTGCCAAAGAGCAAGGCTTAGACTCCGGTTTTCGTGTGATTACGAACTGCGGTGAGGACGGCGGACAGACGGTGTATCATCTGCATTTTCACATTTTAGGCGGCAGACCCCTTGGGGCGAACTTGCTGTGAGCGGCGAAGATAGATTGAGATCGGGGAGAGGCATAATTGCCTCTCTTGGTACTGCTGTGCGAAAGCGGCGGCTGGCGACATTTTCCATTGCCTTTGCCCTAGCTACCGTGTTTTGGCAGCTTGTACCTGCTTGGACTTTTCTTTTGATCCCTGCTGTGCTTTTTGCGGTGGGGATAGCGTTTTTGCGTGAACATGCCAGAGTCGTGGCTGTGATCCTCTCCACCGGATTTCTGCTCGGATCGGTGTGGTGTATCGGGCACGACTTCTTGTATTTGCGTCCGGCACAGGAGCTGGATCGGGAGCGCGGGGAGATTGAAGTTACCCTCACCACATTCCCCAGAGAGACAGCTTATTTTACAGAGGTGCAAGGGAGACTAGTGCGGGAGGGCGCCCCGAATATCCCAATGACCTTGCGCCTAGACGAAGTAAGTGAACCTCTCTCTCCGGGAGATACGATTTTGGTGGAGGCAATCCTCTACCGGGCAGATGAAATCCAAGGGAACCGTGTCTGGCGGCATGTGGCAGACGGGATCTTTTTGCGGGGCTTTGTTTCGGGCAGATATACGATTACCGGGACAGGGAATCCACTCTTCCACATTCCTCAGTATGTGAACCGCGCAGTAGTAGAGCGGGTCTCAGAGATTTTCCCGGAAGATACGCTGGGTTTTGTAACGGCGGTGCTCACTGGTGACCGCAGTGCCATGGATCCCGTGGTGCAAGAAAACCTGCGCCGGAGTGGGATTGCTCATCTTGTGGCGGTTTCAGGCATGCATGTGGTGCTGCTTGCGAGTTTGCTGTTCCTCGTGATGGGGAGAAGCCGGAAGTCAATTTTGATTGCAATTCCCATGGTGTTTCTCTTCGCCCTCATGACAGGAGGCGCGCCCTCAACGCTACGGGCGGCCTTGATGCAGACGCTGATTTTGCTAGCCCCTCTCTTTGATCGGGAGAGTGATAAGATTACCTCCCTTTCCGGGGCATTATTTCTGATTTTACTGCTGAATCCCCTTGCGATTGCGAGTGTGGGATTGCAATTGTCTTTCCTTGCCATTGTGGGGATGCATGGTGTTACGCCACGGGTAAATCGATATCTAAACGGCCTGATTCCGGCTGAGACAAAGTCCGGTAAATGGGCGCGGAAGTTTGCAGTGGGGAGTCTTGCCACCTCTTTTGGGGCGATGGTATTTACGACGCCAATTCTGATCTTTCATATGGGGACGGTTTCCGTTTATGCGCCCCTTACAGATTTGCTCACAGTTTGGGCGGCGACCTTTATTTTTGGCTTGAGTGTGCTTGTTGCAATCGTGGGTTTTGTGTTCCTGCCAGCGGCTCAAATTCTCGCTTGGCCTGTGATCTTCCTTGTGCGCTATGTGCAGTGGATCGCCTCTGGCATTGCGCAACTTCCTGGGGCATTGCTTTGGACCTTCAATATTTACACCCGTGTGTGGCTTGTGGTACTTGCCCTTATGGTGGGGTTTTACGTCTTCTATAAAGGGAAGAAGCCTCGGGCAGTTTTGCCGGTTAGTCTTTGCGCAGGACTCTTTCTGTTTCTATTTATCCTTGGCGGCCTCGAAAATCAAACTGGCGGGCTTCGGACAACGGTGCTTGATGTAGGACAGGGGCAGACGGTTGTACTCACCTCACCTGAGTTTACGGCAATGATTGACGTGGGCGCCGGGCGCGGATTCCACGCGGGGCATATTGCCTCGGAGTATCTCTTTGGGCGCAATATCTATAGCCTTGATTTCCTGATTTTAACCCACTTCCATCAGGATCACATCAATGGTCTTGACACTTTGCTCAGGCGGATGGATGTGGGGCGGATTCTCCTACCTGACAGGCCGGAGGGGAACCGGGCGAAAGACCGGGTTCTCGCAAGTGCGGAGATTTGGGGTGTGCCAGTCTATTTCATCCGCAGTGACACGGTGTTTCCCTTTGGGGATAGCAGTCTCCATGTAATCGCCCCAGTGGCAGGGGCGATGCATTCGGAGAATGAACGAGGGATTACAGTTTTAGCCAGTGCCGGGGATTTTGATGTCCTCATCATGGGAGACCTCTATTCCACTATGGAGCGGCGGCTTGTCCAGCTTGTGGACTTGCCCTCGGTGGAAGTCTTAGTCGTGGGACACCACGGTTCGCGGACGTCTACTTCCTATGAACTCTTAGAAGCGATCACGCCTCGGGTGGCGCTGATTTCCCTCGGATATGAGAATCAACATGGTCACCCCCACTGGGATGTGCTCTCTCGGCTTTATCGATTTGGGACATCGATCTATCGAACGGATCGGTCGGGAACTCTTACAGTGAGGGCGGGCTAATGGCGAAGAAAACAGAACAAAATCAGGGATATAAGACCTTCAAGGCAGAGCTTGCATCTGGAAATCCGAGACCGCTTTACCTCTTTTGGGGTGAAGAGGACTATTTGCGTGAATATTACCTCGGTAAACTCAGAGAACTCTGCTTGCCCCCCGGTTTAGAGGAGCTGAATTACTTCCGCTTAGATGGAAAAGCCGCTGATTTGGCCTCTATTTCAGAGGCGGCAGAGGCTTTACCTGTCTTCTCCGAGCGGAAGTTTGTCGAGGTGCGGGACTTTGACTTCTATAAGGCCGCTCAGGCCGAGCGAGATGGCCTAGATGAGCTTCTGGCAGACTTGCCTGATTATGTCTGTCTGGTATTCCTTTTCTCCGACCCCGGGTTCAAGCCGGATGGGCGGATGAAGATTCACAAGCACTTCTCAAAAGGCCTAGGCCTCTCGGTGGAATTTGGGAAGCAGGAACAATCGGATCTGCTGGCGTGGATTCGCCGCCGATTTCAGGCTTTGGAGCGCGACATTGACCGGCAGACCTCTGAATACCTGATCTTCCTTTGCGGCAGCCTCATGACAGGTCTCGCAGGGGAGATTGAGAAAATTGCAGCCTATTCCAAGGGGCAGTATATTACGAGGGAAGACATTGACGCGGTTGGCACTCCCGTTTTAGACGCTGTGGTGTGGAAGTTTACAGATGCCTTGGGCGAGCGAAATCTCAACCAAGCGGCGTCTATCATGGGAGAACTCTTGCTCATGCGAGAGAGTCCGATTTTGATCCTCGCCGTGACAGGGAAGAAGCTGCGCCAACTGCTCTCCGCGCGAATCCTGATGGATCAGGGGCGGGCAGAGGCCGGGTATGTGCAAAAGCTATGGGGCATGGGGCATGAATACCCGGCAAAGCTCCTCCTCGGCGCGGCGCGGCGGTTTAGCCTAGAGTGGTGCAAAGAGGCCGCACTCCTTGCGGCGGAGACTGACCTACAGATGAAGAGCACAGGCCGAGGCGGGGAAGAGCTATTAGTGGAGTTCTTGATCCACCTCTCCGCACTGAAATTGGAGCGTGCGGGCTGATGGACGAGATTTTAGAAGTGATACTCGTCGAGGGCCGGTATGACAAAAACACCCTCTCCCAAGTTGTCCGTGCGACGATTCTAGAGACCCGAGGCTATGGGATTTTCTCAGACAAAGAAAAACTGAAACTCATCCGCCGCCTCGCCAAAGAGCGGGGAGTGATTATCCTCACAGACAGTGACAATGCAGGCTTCTTGATCCGCAATCACCTAAAAGGAAAGGTACCCGAAGGGCGGGTGCTTCACGCCTACATCCCAGACCGCCATGGCAAGGAACGCCGCAAGGCACAGGCTGGTCGCGAGGGGAAGCTGGGTGTGGAAGGCATGGACACTGAAACCCTGCTCCTAGCCCTCCGCCGTTCCGGGGCAACCTTTCGGGACTCTGGGGAAGCGGTGATCCAAAGTGACTTAAAACTGACAAAAACCCACCTATTCGAGGCAGGCCTAACTGGGGGTGTAGAGAGCCGGATGAAGCGGAAGGCGCTCTTGAAGCGTCTCGATCTGCCGGAGAATCTTACGGCGAATGGGTTGCTGGATATGCTGAATGTGCTGTATTCTTATGAAGAGGGTTTGCGGTTGATACAGGAACTTTTGGAGAGAGTATGAACGGAACAATTATTATATTTGCCTTAGCAGGCTCTGCCGAGGGATAAAAAACCAAAATAATTTAGTAGGAGGATAATTTTATTATGAGTGAACAAAAATCAGCACGTTACTATGCAAACAAACTTGAGAGGCTACTTCGCAGATAACTTGATTGTGATTATAACGATTTTGGTGTGAAAGCAAACGATAATTTGACGATGGGCGATTGGAAGAGTCCGATCAATTTTGCACTTGGGTATTTTTATGGGAAGTCGGATAGCAACTCATCTGTCAAAGAGGTGATTGAGTATTTTTTAGGCAATGAATTACAAGGACGCAATATTACAGATTTAGTCAATAACTACGAATACTATTCCTTTGATTCTGCCGATGATGCTTATGATTATATTGATGGTATTATTGAAAAACTAGAACACATATTGTTTGGAGCTGTTTTATCGGAATAGGCTTTTTCCTAAGGCGGCATGGCGCCGCCCCTACGATTTTCTGGAAGCTTCCTCCACAATAGCCGCCGCAATTGTGCCGACAAACAGCGTAATCGCGCCCAGGGAGATCAGCTCCTGGGCGATTTTGTTTGCTTCAAATCCGCCTGTGATGGCAAGAGTCAGAGCGGAGAGCAGCATGACACAGGTGAGTACCAATGCCCAGCGGAGGGTGCTGTATGTATGGATTGCCATTTGGTTGAGGCTTCGTGTCAGACGTTTGAAGCTTGCCATAGGGGAGACCTCCAAGAAGTTGTTGAATAGATGTTGCAATTATAATATAATGTTTTACGTGAAACAATATAAAATATTTACCAGAGAATCAAAATTTGGCAAGCGCAAAAACAGCAATATAGAAGATTTTGCAAATTTGCATTTTACTTCTTGCATTTTTGGTACGATTATGGTATCCTAGGTCAAATGTTTGCAAGTTTGCGATGGTCGAGCTTTCAAAAACTAATTTGGAGTGTGTCGTATGATTGAGAGAAAGATTAAAAAAGTATTGGTCGCCAACCGGGGCGAAATTGCGATTCGGATATTCCGGGCGTGTAATGATCTTGGGATTAATACCGTTGCGATTTATTCGCCGGAGGATGCCTTTAATCTCTTCCGTACCAAGGCGGATGAATCTTATTTGGTGGGCGAAGATAAGACGCCCCTCGGCGCTTACTTAGATATTGATACGATTATTCATTTGGCGAAATCGAAGAATGTAGATGCCATTCATCCGGGTTATGGCTTCCTGTCGGAGAATGCCAATTTTGCAAGAGCTTGTGAGGAAAATGACATTATCTTCATCGGGCCGCCCTCTCATATCCTCGATAAAATGGGTGACAAGCTAAACGCAAAAGAGATCGCGCGGGCTTGCAATGTGCCGACGATTCCAGGCAGTGAAGAGCCGATTGCCGATGTGGCAGACGGCCTTGCCCGTGCGGATGAGTATGGCTATCCTGTTATCCTAAAAGCGGCAGCCGGCGGCGGCGGTCGAGGGATGCGCCGTGTGAACAATCCGGAAGAGCTAAAAGCGGCGCTCCCATTGGTGCAGAGTGAGGCGCTGAAGTCCTTTGGCCGGGGCGATATCTTCATGGAGAAGTATCTGGTTGAGCCGCGGCATATTGAGATCCAGATTATGGCGGATAAGCATGGAAATGTGGTGCATCTCTTTGAGCGGGACTGTTCTCTCCAGAGACGTTACCAAAAAGTCATTGAAATCGCACCGGCGGTCACTTTGGCAGAGGAAGTAAAGCAGAAGCTCTATGCAGACGCTGTGGCGCTGGCGAAGCATGTAGATTATGTAAACGCAGGGACATTTGAGTTCTTGGTTGACAAAGATAATAGACACTACTTCATCGAAGTAAATCCCCGTGTGCAGGTTGAGCATACGATTACGGAAGTTATCACAGGCATCGATATCGTACAGACCCAGATTCTGGTTGCAGAGGGACACAAGCTCTCAGATCCGGAGATTGATATCCCGAACCAAGAATCCCTACACATGCACGGTGTAGCAATCCAGTGCCGTGTGACCACAGAGGATCCCCGCAACAGTTTTGCGCCGGATGTGGGGACAATCAGCGTATACCGTTCCGGCGGCGGAAACGGTGTGCGTCTCGATGCTGGGAATGCCTATGCAGGGGCGAAGATTTCCCCTTATTATGACAGTTTGCTTGTGAAGGTTACAGGCTTTGACCGCACCTATGCCGGCGCGACACGGAAGGCCTTGCGCTCGATCAATGAGATGCGGATCCGCGGTGTGAAGAGTAACATTCAGTTCTTGAGTAACATCCTAGCCCATCCAAAGTTTGCAACAGGTGATTTCCATGCCACCTTTATTGATGACACGCCGGAGCTCTATGAGTTTGCCGACCCGAAGGACCGGGCGTCTAAACTGCTCCAATATATCGGGAATGTGGCGGTGAATGGCAAGGATGGCAAGAAACCTAAAGTAACGGGTTCCCCTCTGCCAATCGCGCCGGAGGCAAAACGTTCTGGACTCAAACAGCTCTTAGACGAAAAAGGGCCAGAGGCCTTTAGAGATTTTGTCCGTGAACAAAAGAAGCTGATGATCGCAGATACCACCCTGAGAGACGCCCACCAGTCCATCCTTGCAACCCGTGTACGGACGAAGGATATGCTTGCGATTGCAGACTATACCTCCTATGCCATGGCAGACGCCTTTGCCCTTGAAATGTGGGGCGGTGCCACATTTGATGTGGCCTATCGTTTCCTACATGAATCCCCTTGGGCGCGTCTAGAAGCGCTGAGAGAGCGGGTTCCGAATATTCCCTTTATGATGCTGCTCCGGGGTGCCAATGCGGTTGGATATAAGAACTATCCGGACAATGTGGTGCGGGAATTTGTCAAAGAAGCCGCCAAGTCCGGCATTGACGTGTTCCGTGTGTTTGATTCTCTCAACTGGATGCCCAATGTAGAGATTTCTATTGAGGAAGTCCTCAAGCAAGGCAAGGTTTGTGAGGGCTATATCTGCTACACCGGAGACATCTCTGACCCAAGTCGTGACAAGTACAATTTGAATTATTATGTAAACCTTGCGAAAGAGATGGAACGCCGGGGAGCGCACATCTTAGGTATTAAGGACATGGCGGGATTACTCAAGCCATATGCGGCTCATAAGCTTGTGACGACTTTGAAGCAGGAAATTGGTCTGCCGATTCACTTCCACACCCATGACACCAGCGGCACCGGCGTTGCGGCGGCACTCAAAGCCGCAGAGGCAGGCTGTGATATCGTAGACGGTGCGATTGCCTCCTTCTCCTCGATTACCAGTCAGCCGTCTCTCAATGCCATTGTAACGACCCTTGCAGGTGAGGAGCGTGACACAGGGCTTTCTGATGAGTTATTGCTCCCAATCTCCAACTATTGGAATGGTGTGCGGAAGCTGTACTCGAACTTTGAGGCGGATCTCACATCGCCCACGACGGATATCTATAAATACGAGATTCCGGGCGGACAGTATTCGAACTTGCAATCACAGGTGGAGGATATCGGTCTAGGCCGTAGGTTCCACGATGTGAAAGAGAAGTATAGAGAAGCCAATGATATCTTGGGCGACATTGTGAAAGTGACACCGTCCTCTAAGATGGTTGGTGACCTTGCAATCTTCATGGTGCAAAATGATCTGAGCGCGGAAAACATTGTGGAGAAAGGCGAAGCCCTTGCATTCCCGGACTCTGTTGTGAGCTACTTTGAAGGCATGATGGGGCAGCCACAAGGCGGATTCCCGCCGGCGCTTCAGAAAGTGGTACTCAAAGGTAAGACGCCGATCACATGCAGACCGGGCGAACTCCTAGAGCCAGTTGATTTTGCAGCGGTGGAAAAAGAAATGCTCACCTTTTGTCCAGATCCGACAATGCAAGAGATGGTTTCTTATGTACTTTATCCGAAAGTATTTTCTGAGTATAAGCAGCACGAGCAGGCCTATTCTGATCTCACTGCAATGAATACCTTGGTGTTCTTCCATGGCCTAGAGCCGGGTGAAGTGACACGTGTTGAGATTGAAGACGGGAAGACCCTCTTCATCAAGCTGGTGAGCATCTCTGAGCCGGATGAGAATCATACTTGCAGCGTGGTATTTGAGCTCAACGGCATCCGCCGTGAGGTCTCTGTGATGGATCGCGCAGGGGGCGCTACCGCTGCGAGTGTCCAGATGGCGGATCCGCTCAATCCAATGGAGATCGGGGCGAGTATTCCGGGGCTGGTGAATCGTCTGATGGTAAAACCGGGGGATGTTGTCAAGCAAAACGACGTGCTTGCGGTCATCGAGGCGATGAAGATGGAGACGACAGTCGTCTGCCGTGCTGATGGCGTGGTGGAGGAGATTTTTGTGAAGGAACAGCAGTCTGTTAAGGCTGGGGAGTTGATTATTAAGATGCACCCATAGGGGTGCGCTGAAGAACCCTCCGTGCTATGGGTGGCATGGGGGGTTCTTTCTTTATTGGTTTATGATAGAATAGGGAAAGTGTATCAAGTTTGTATTTTGTTTGTAAGGGGAAAAGATGAAAAGAGTAACAGATAAAACGCGCGAAATACTAGAGGCTATTGCTGTAGTTGTTAAATCAAAGGAACTTAAAGAATATGCTGATAGTTCTGTAGAAAACTTTGCCTCGGTAGTTTTAGGAGGAAGGCTTGTCAGTGCTAAAAAGCAGATTGAGTCCACTACTAATCTCTTGTTTTCGATTCCTGATATATTATTTTGGGATAAGATGAAGTGCTTTCTGTGTGGGACATATTCTGACTTTAACTTTCAAAAAAAGATATTTGAGAAGTTTTCAGAAGAAGAGTGGATAGACTTTACAAAACGTCAGATTCACATTGTAAATGAGATAGAAGATGATGCGAAAATTGCCTATTTTTCTAACTTAACAAAATCTTTTGCACAAAACTTTATTGATTTACCTTTGTACTTCAAACTGGCAAAAGCGCTACAAGGAACAACTCGAGAAGAATTGAGGTATTTAAGCACTAATATAAATCGTAGAGAATCGCCCAAAGATATTTTTATGATGTCGCTTATGCAATATGGCTTGGCAACAAGTTACAATCTATATGAATTAAATTGGTCAGGTAGTATCGCTCCGGATATTATTGACTTTACCATGTTAGCACATTGTATGGACAGATTCGCGATAGATTTTGAAAATGAAGATAAGTATTCATACGACGAAGCTATGCTAAAGCTTGTGGATTTGCCGACAGACGGGTTACATCGCGGCAACCATCAAAACGATCAAACAATAGAGGAAAACAAAATATAGCGGAGAGACTTGTCTGAGATCGGCAAATATGGTATACTATGGCATAGTTTTTATTCTACCATAGAGAAAGGTAGTGTGTATTTATGAAGTGTCCATTTTGCGCGTTTTCTGAGAGTAAAGTTATCGACTCAAGACCAGCTGAAGAGGGGGCAACAATCCGGCGGCGGCGGGAGTGTTTGGAGGGGGACTGTCAAAAGCGATTTACAACCTATGAGATCATGGAGCGTTTGCCTCTGGTAGTTGTAAAGCGTGACGGCAGCAGACAGACCTTTGATAAGGACAAGCTTGTGCGGGGACTCCTTCGCTCTTGCGAGAAACGTCCTGTGTCTTTGGGGGACTTGGAATCCATCGCCAGTGACATTGAGCAAGAACTCCAAAACCGGATGGAGCGTGAAATCAGCGCTATTGAAGTGGGAGATCTCGCCATGGATCGTTTACGTGAGATTGATGAGGTTGCCTACGTCCGCTTTGCCTCTGTTTACCGGCAGTTTAAAGATATCAGCACCTTTATGGATGAGGTAAGCAAACTGCTCACAGAGAAATACGATACAAGCCATTAGCTTTTGGCGGCATAATAGATGTTTTTCTGCTCGTCTACGGTGAGAAGAAAGACCTGTCTATAGTCGCTCATGCCGCGGGTTTGTAGTTCCTTCTCCAGCCAGCGGTGATCTAGACCGATGGATTTTAGGTTTTGATCCAAGAGCCTGCCGTCATTGATGATGAGGGTGGGGAGACCCTTGTCTTTGCCTGTCAGTTGGTGCGCTTCATGAGTTGCGGGCAGATGGGAGTGGAAGGGAAGGACGCTGAGGTTTCCGCCTACTTCTAGGATGGCATATTTAATTGTGGCAAGGTCTGTGTGGCCTTGGATGCGCAGTTGTTCGGCAAGCTCTGTGAGGGTCAGTCGGTTTTTTCGCATCTCTTGCTGTTTGATTTGACCGTTTTGGATGATGATGCTGGGTTTCCCGATGGCAAGTGTGCGGAAACGTACGCTTTTCATGCTGCCCCAAGTGATAAGCAGCTCACAGAACAAAAGCACCACAACGGGAACAATCCCATAGAGTAAGCGATGATTCTGAGGCTGTGTAATGGGGGAGACGGCGATCTCTGAGATCATGATCGCAACGACCAATTCGTTTAGTTCCAATTGCCCCATCTGGCGTTTGCCAAGAATGCGCATGGTAATGAGCATAACGGCGAACATGATGACGGTGCGATAGGCTAAAGTGAGTAACATCATGGGGGAGTCCACTCCTGTTTGTCAGCTATACGATAATTTGAATCTGTATCTTTTCCCAAATGGAGGGTAATTATGAGTGAAATGATGTTAGTATTAGATTTTGGCGGGCAGTCCAACGGACGGTTGATTGTACGCCGTGTGCGGGATCTTGGGGTATATTGTGAGATTTTACCGGCCTCAGTGGCTGTTTCTCGGATCAAAGAGAAGGCGCCAAAGGGGATTATTTTTGCGGGGATCGGGACTGTGTCACCGGAAGTGATGGAGCTTGGCCTTCCGATTTATATGGCGGATGAACCTGCCACATTTGAACTGGAGTGTTTGCGGGCGTTCCTCTATGACACTTGCGACTGCAATCATATGTGGAAAATGGAAGAGTATGCCGAGGGAACTGTTGCGGCGCTTAAGGAGAAAATTGGGGATAAAAAGGTGCTCTGCGCCTTATCCGGTGGTGTGGATAGCACCGTTGCGGCTGTGATGATCCACCAAGCGGTTGGGCAGCAGCTTACTTGTATTTTTGTCGATCACGGACTGCTTCGTAAAAACGAGGCGGACGACGTGGAGCGCATGTGCCGGGAAGAGTTTCAGATGAACTTGATCCGCGTAGACGCGGCGGATCGTTTTCTGGACAAACTAGCCGGTGTAGATGATCCGGAGCGGAAGCGGAAAATCATTGGCGAGGAGTTCATCCGTGTATTTGAGGACGAGGCGAAGAAGATCGGCGCTGTGGACTTCTTGGTACAGGGTACGATTTATCCGGATATTATCGAGAGCGGAACAGAGGGATCTGCTTTGGTGAAGAGCCACCACAATGTAGGCGGACTTCCTGATGTAGTGGAGTTTGAAGAGATTATTGAGCCTCTTCGGCTGCTGTTTAAAGATGAGGTGCGCCGTGTAGGGGAAGTGTTCGGGATTGCACCGGCTCTCGTCTGGCGGCAACCCTTCCCAGGGCCGGGTCTCGGGGTGCGTGTGATTGGGGAGATTACGAGAGAAAAGCTCGCCATTCTGCGTGAGGCGGACGCGATTTTCCGTGAGGAAATTGCGAATGCAGGGCTTGACCGGGAAATTGGGCAGTATTTTGCGATTCTGACAAACCTCCGCTCTGTTGGGATGAAGCACGATGTCCGTACCTATGACTACACAGTCGGGCTTCGGGCTGTCGTGACAAACGACTTCATGAGCGCTGATTTTGCACGGATTCCGTATGAGGTATTGGGTCATGTCTCGAACCGGATTGTGCATGAGGTGGATGGTGTGAACCGGGTTGTATATGATGTGACACCGAAGCCTCCGGCTACGATCGAGTGGGAGTAATACCGAAAAATCCTGTGTGCGTTGGAAATGCTAGATTTTTCATATAAGAAGCAAACTAGTTATATTCATAAACGCGTTGAGATTGCGAACGAACGGAGAGGGCAAGAAGAAGTAGATACAAACGCTGACTAATATAGTCTTGGCAATATGCTGACAATAAAAAATTCAAAGAGAGGAGCAGTTAAATAATGCGTTCGATTGAAATATGTGCTGGTGCTGGTGGACAAGCTTTAGGGCTAGAACAGGCAGGCTTTGAGCATGTAGCCTTAGTAGAAATTGATAAACACGCATGTGCAACTCTTAGGAAAAATCGTCCTCGTTGGAATGTTATTGAAGGGGATGTCAAAACTTTTTCCGCAAAGAGATATAAGAATATTGATCTGCTTGCTGGGGGAGTGCCTTGTCCACCGTTCTCTATAGCGGGAAAGCAGCTTGGTCATGAAGACGAAAGGGATCTCTTTCCAGAGGCTTTGCGCTTGGTACAGGAGTGCAATCCGCAGGCGGTTATGCTTGAAAATGTGCGAGGACTTTTTGCTCCTAAGTTTGCAGAGTATAGAGATAATATAAAAGAGCAATTTGAAGAAATGGGTTACGAGTGCTTTTGGGAGCTAGTGCAGACAAATCATTATGGAGTACCGCAGAAGCGTCCAAGGACAATACTCGTGGCATTGAAAAAACAATTCGCCCAGCACTTTGTGTGGCCTTTAGGCGTGGTTGCGCCCCCACCAACAGTCGGTGGCATTCTCTATGCTGAAATGGCAAGCAATGGATGGGAAGGTGCAAAGGCGTGGGCGGAAAAAGCTGATGATATTGCGCCTACAATAGTTGGCGGAAGCAAAAAACATGGTGGTGCCGATCTCGGACCAACAAGAGCGAAGATGGCGTGGGAGAAACTTGGGGTAAACGGAAAAGGACTTGCAGATGAGGCACCAGAAAGTGGATTTGAGGGTATGCCCAAGTTGACTGTCAGAATGGCAGCAACAATACAAGGTTTTCCGCCAGATTGGGAGTTTGTTGGGAAGAAAACCCCCGCATATAGACAGGTCGGGAATGCGTTTCCACCGCCTGTATCTAAAGCGCTAGGAATAGCGATTAAAAAAGCACTTATGGCGAATCAGGAAGAAATGTGGAAGGAAATTGCTTTATGAGCAGGAATGGTGCAAGAGCGAAACTGAGAGAATATTTTTTGTCCCATATAGGGCAAGTGCTTGATTCTGATACATTGAGAGATGTTGCAGGGATCAGTGAATGGGCAAGGCGTGTGCGTGAGCTTAGAAATGAGGAAGGGTTTCAAATTTTAACACATAATGATCGTTCAGATTTGAAGCCGGGGCAATATGTACTTGAAGACCCGCATCCAAAACCAGCATTTTCTCGTGAAATCAGTAAAGAAACGAGAGCGTATGTCCTTGACCGTAATGGGTTTACCTGCCAAATGTGTGGTGCAGTTGCTGGGGAGCCGCACCCGTATGATCCTACTCGAAAGACACGATTACACATTGGGCATATCATTGATAAAAGTATGGGGGGAACAGATGATCCCCTCAACTTGCGTGCGCTTTGTAGTGTGTGTAATGAAGGAGCAGCAAATCTTACATTGGATAGACCTTCCCATGAGAAGTTGTTGATTCAAGTACGGAGAGCAACTGGTGCAGATCAGTTGAAGGTGCTTGAGTGGCTGATAAGGAAATTTCCCAAGCAAGCCAAGGACTTGACGAGAGATTTGTGATACTATTTTGATACTAAAAAACCAAAGAACCAGAAATACGAAAACAAAAATTAAGCAAATAAGTTTAATGAAAATGTTATGAGCTACCAAAACCAACCTAATGTTCAAGCGGAATAGCCGAGTGGGAGTAGGGGGAGATAGATATGTATTGGGATGAAGAACGAATCCAAAAGCAACGAGACTATTTTGCTGAAGAAAGAATTGAAAAAAAGGGGAACTTCACAGAATTTGTTGTTAGAACCTATTACTGTATTTACAAAGCCTGCACCTTAAATGATGGCATTTCCTGTTCTGCAAGTGCAGTATCGCCCCATAAAGTGAAATTTATAATTTATGAGGATATTTATGATACGCCAGATCATGACTATAAGGGAGTTATTGACGACTGCATAAAAAAGCTTAAACTAATGCAATATATAAAATTTAGAAAAGAAAATGATAAGTGGATGATCTACCTCAATAAGGCACTAGATTTCCTGCTTCCAAATGAACATGAACTATATTTGGAGAAATATTCAATAAACGGTGTAAATGCTGTAGAAAATCCAACAAACACATCTAAGGATGTGTTTGTTGGATGTACGGAATGTAGCGGCCAATATGCAATCAATGAAGGAAAATATGGGGCATTTGCAGGGTGTTCAAATTATCCGAGCTGCAAATCAACACTCGACTTGCCTGCGCTTGTGTTGCGATATATACAAAAAGATGGAATCAATATCTACAGATGGGATAAAGAGTGCTATAAATGCAAGAAACATACACAGGTGTATTCCTATTACTTAGATTATGATCTTGAAGAAATAGAGGGCTTTTCTGATATAATAAGTCCAACAGTAGGCTTGGGGGATATTTCTTATGTGGATGAATTATTATCAAGAGAAATTCCCAGTATTCATTTGCGCTACAGCAATACAGTACAATCAACATACATGGCAAATGCGTGTCAGCATTGTCGAGCATTACAAGGGAGAAACTATGTGGTCGATGATCCGCATGAGATTATAGGAGAGCTTTGGCATGATCGTGGTATGGAAAAATTCTTCTATAAAAAGTTGAAAATTAAAGATGTTTCTATGCTGGAGCAAGATATAAAGCATTTATATGCACAATTGCATTAATGCTGATGCGTTATGAATTTGAATTGGGCTTGTAGCGAAAGCTAAATTGTGGAAACACAATGGCAACCAAAAATCAGATAGCCTATATCACATGGATAATATAGACAATCAGAATACCACGAGTTAAAAATTCCAAACAAAATTGTTTAGAACAAGAATTTCAGAAACGAGTGGGAGTAGGCCTTAACAGTCTGTGTCTTTTGTGAAATGGCGCAAACTATTGCAAAACAAAAACGAATCCTTGCTATAATCGGCAAGGATTCGTTTTTTTGTACACCTATTTGCTTATCTCGGCAAGACTTAATGGCGTAAAGAGGCTCCCCGAGGTTCGAGGATGTCATCTCCTTTGTTTGAGAAGGGGCTGTGTTGATATATCGGTTTGCTTGTGATAGGATACCTATATACACTTATACCAAACAAAATAGTATACTATGGTGCTGTACCAAAATAAGAAGACATAGAGGGAGGTCACAGATATGAGTAGCAATTCTAAATGTCCGGTAACAGGTAATACAAGTAGTGCGGGTAGGCCCGATTTCACAAGAGGTACAACCAACAGAGACTGGTGGCCCAACCAACTGGATTTAAGCGTCTTGCATCAGAACTCCAATTTGAGCAATCCAATGGGAGACACATTCAATTACGCCGAAGAATTTAAGACCCTTGATCTCCAAGCGGTAAAAGATGATCTATTTGCCTTAATGAAAGATTCGCAAGAATGGTGGCCAGCAGATTACGGTCACTATGGGCCTTTTTTTATCCGAATGGCATGGCATAGTGCCGGTACATATCGCACGATGGATGGTCGCGGTGGTGCAAGAGATGGTACACAGAGATTTGCCCCCTTGAACAGTTGGCCGGACAATGTGAATCTGGACAAAGCCAGACGGCTGATCTGGCCAATTAAAAAGAAATATGGCAGAAAAATATCCTGGGCAGACCTGATGATTCTGGCTGGCAACTGTGCAATGGAATCTATGGGGCTGAAGTTAATTGGGTTCGCTGGTGGCCGTGAGGATGTGTGGGAACCACAAGAGGACATCTATTGGGGTTCGGAAACAGAGTGGCTAGGTGACAAAGAAAGATATTCAGGCGACCGACAACTCGATAGCCCTCTGGCTGCTGTACAGATGGGATTAATCTACGTAAACCCGGAGGGGCCGGACGGACAGCCAATACCAGCCGAATCAGCAAAGGATGTCAGGGAGACATTTGCTCGTATGGCAATGAATGACGAGGAAACAGTCGCACTGATTGCCGGAGGCCACACCTTTGGGAAAGCGCATGGTGCAGCACCGGCGACCCACGTAGGGCGTGAGCCGGAAGGCGCTCCTATTGAGGAACAAGGCTTGGGGTGGAAAAGTGACTTTGGCACAGGCAATGCGGGCGATACCATTGGAAGCGGAATCGAGGGTGCTTGGAAGCCGAATCCAACAAAATGGGATATGGGGTACTTAAAAGTGCTCCTCAAGTACGAGTGGGAACTTACAAAAAGTCCAGCAGGGGCGTACATATGGAAGGCAAAAGATGTAGAGGACGAGGATATGGTCGTGGATGCACATGACCCCAATAAAAAACACCGTCCTATGATGACCACAGCCGATCTGTCGCTGAAATTTGACCCGATCTATGAAACGATTGCAAAAGACTACCTTGCAAACCCGGATAAATTTCAAGATGCATTCACAAAAGCATGGTTTAAGCTCACCCATAGAGATTTTGGCCCTTCTACCTTATATTGGGGCGCTGAAGTCCCTAAAGAGGAGTTCCTATGGCAAGATCCTATTCCGACGTGTGCAGGATATATCCTAAATGAGCAGGATATAGACGAACTGAAAGGAAAAATTGTAGGCTCTGGGTTGACTGTATCAGAGTTGATTAGCACCGCGTGGGCAAGTGCTACGACCTTTAGAGGTTCAGATCGGAGAGGCGGGGCAAATGGTGCTCGTATCAGGCTGGAGCCGCAGATTTCTTGGGAAGTAAATCAGCCAGAGCAGCTCCAGAAGGTGCTCGGCAAATATGAACAGATTCAGTGTGCATTTGTCGGAGATGGGAGAGATGTATCCCTTGCCGATTTAGTCGTTCTGGGCGGTGCTGTTGGCATTGAGATGGCGGCGAAAAACGCAGGCCTCGAAGTCTGTGTCCCATTTGTACCTGGGAGAATGGATGTCTCGCAAGAACAAACCGATATTCACGCTTTTGCAGTGCTAGAGCCGATCTATGATGGCTTCCGGAACTATCTGAAGCGGTCATTTGTCTCCTTGCCGGAAAAACTCTTGGTTGACAAAGCGCAGTTACTAAACCTGACAGCGCCGGAAATGACGGTGCTCCTCGGAGGTCTGAGAGTTTTAGGAAACAACTACGGTGGGTCTCCACATGGTGTATTGACTACCTCGCCAGAGACACTTACCAATGACTTCTTTATCAATCTTTTGGATATGGAAACGGAGTGGAAACCAACCGGCGACGCGAATCTATTCAATGGCATCGATAGAAAGACAGGCGAGCAGCGGTGGATGGCAACTAGAGTAGATTTGATCTTTGGCTCTAACTCACAACTGAGAGCCATTGCGGAAGTATACGCAAGCGATGATGCAAGAGACAAGTTCCTCAGTGATTTTGTGGCGGCATGGAACAAAGTTATGAATGCGGATCGGTTTGATTTATTGAGATAGATGCGCATCAAGAAATTACTTTTTGTCGTACTGGGGTTTGTGTTTCTAACGCTAGGCAGCATGGGTACAGTTTTACCTATGCTGCCCACCACGCCCTTCGTTTTGCTTGCAGCAATCTGTTTTGGTAAGAGTTCCGACAGATTACACGCTTGGTTTCTTTCCACGCGGTTTTATCGCAAGAACTTGGAAAGCTTTGCTCAAAGACGAGGTATGACCATAAAAACGAAATTGACTCTTCTTGTTGCTGTAACCTTTTTTATGGGAATTAGCTTCATCACGATGGTCATATTGTCTACTCCAGTGTTTGCACAGATTGCATTGGCAATCGTATGGTTATGTCATGTCCTGTACTTTGGGCTTAAGGTTGAAACCCTTCGTTAATGTATTAAAAATTTGTATAGGCTATTTTAGAGAAAGCAAGCACTGTGTCGTGGCACAGTGCTTGCGTCTATGGAACAATATATTTCATAGATGCGTCTCTTGTGGTATACTCAGACGGCTTTTTACAAATTCCCAAGTGATATAGAGAAAAGGTGGACTATCAAATGAAACGTGCTTTGATATTACTTATCGCTGTTTTTGCTATTCTAGCTTTTACAGCTTGTGGAAATAGCATAGGTAAGGAAGAGACACCCATGTCAGAAGAGGCAGCGCCGGAATACATCGTAATCGGTGACGAGCAAATTTGCATATCACTAACTGAATTATCTCTACGAGGGAAAGGGTTGTCGGATGATGATATTGTTCCGCTCAGATATATGACAAATCTGAGTGAGCTGGATCTGCGGGACAATCAAATTAGTGATCTTTTGCCCTTGTCAGGCTTAACAAATCTGTGGAGGTTGGATCTGCGCGATAACCAAATCAGCGACCTTTCACCACTGTCAAACTTGATGAATCTGTGGAGAGTGAATCTGCGCGGCAACCAAATTAGTGACCTTTCGCCTTTGTCCGATTTGACGGATCTGTGGAGACTGAATCTGCGAGACAATCAAATCAATGACCTTTCGCCGCTGGCAGGTTTGACGGATTTGTGGAGGTTGAATTTGCGAGACAACCAAGTCAGTGACCTTTTGCCGCTGTCACACTTGGCCAATTTAGCTGAATTGAATCTGAGAAACAACCAAATCAGTAATCTTGTGCCTTTGTCCAGCTTGACGAGTCTGACTGCGTTAGATTTGAGAGGCAATCAGATTAGCGATCTTTTGCCGCTAGCAGACTTAGCAAACCTAACTGAATTAGATTTGCGGGACAACGATGCCATTACCGATTGGTCTCCTGTAGCGCATGTCCCTGATATTTTAGGCTATTAATTACTGGTTTTTAACACGGAGAACATAAATCATGAAATTATTTGGAACAAGGCGAAATGCTGCACATCTCCCAAAAAAGAAACGCAGCCGAGTACGAATTGTGCTCCTCGTCCTGCTAATATGCGCTGTAATGATTGGCGGTGGGGTCTATGCTCTGATGAACATCTATGTCCAACCACCAGAGGTAGCAGCTTTTGTGCCACCTAGGGCAGCGCCAACTCCAAGACCAGAACTCGAAATTATGGCAGAGCCGGAACCTGAGCCGGAGCATATTGTTGGAAACCGACCGTCCGGAATCTTCACTTTGCTCATTGCCGGCGAAGAAAATTCCGGCAGCGGAAATTCAGACACTTTAATCCTTGCCGCGATTGATACACTCAATGGCGGTCTGTCCCTTGTAAATATTCCTCGGGATACAATGGTAGATGTGCCGTGGTCGGTTCCAAAAATCAATTCTCTTCTTCCCGCACGCGGAATTGAGGGTTTGATGGAAGAGGTGGAGAGACTAACAGGATTTATGCCGGATAACTATATCGTTGTAAACTTAGAGGCCTTTGTGGCACTGGTAGAAGTGCTTGGCGGTGTTTACTTTAACGTACCCGTGCGCATGATCTATGACGACCCATACCGAAGCTGGCAACTGCACATTCGGCTTGAGCCTGGATACCAGCACTTGGATGGGGTGAGTGCGTTAAACGTGTTCCGCTTCCGTCAAAATAACCGTGGGGTCGGCGGCGGATATTTGCGTGGGGACATTGAGCGGATTGAGACACAGCAGAATCTTTTGCGCACAATAGCCGCTGATCTGTTGCAGATTCGCAATGTGATAAGGATACGTGAACTTGCAAATATCTTTATAGAGCATGTGGAAACTGACTTGCCCATCGGCTCTTTGATTTATTTTGCTATGCAACTCATGGATATGGACAGTGAAGATATTAACTTCATCACCATGCCCGGCAATTATGACTATTGGAGACATGGTGGCTCTTACGTACTTGTAGATTTGGAAGCATGGCTAGAGGTTGTAAACACTTATCTAAATCCATTTCCTGTAGCAGTAACAGAAGAAAATGTGCATGTGGTAGGCTATCGGAATGGCATCTCCCAAACCATCGGGGATGGTCAGACGCTTACGCCACGGGGAGAGTAGATATATGTTAATGAATAAAGAGAGCTAACTGACGAGTAAAAGTCAATTAGCTCTCTTTCCCTATAAGCCAATCAGGTGAAACGCACAATAGCTCCGCTATTTCGATTGAAAGTATACCCGAATCCTCATCAAAAAGCAAGGATGGTTTTGATGAGGGAGACATAAAAAGGGAACAGACGCTATATGGTTGACCAAATGTTAGAACCACAAAATATTGTAGATATCTTGTCGCTTTCTCTGATTGACACACTATTTACAGTGTGATAGAATACCCCTGTCCAGTGTTTAATCAAAAAGTTCGCAAGAATAATTAAGTATTTGAGAACTACATTTTTTATATGGTATCCTTGGATATTATTTGGGCTTTGAATGTGAGGGTAGAGCAGGGAAAGAGGAGTGAGGCAATTTAAAAGTCGCACGTCAGTAAGTAGCAAAGTAAGCCATTAAGATGGAGGAGAGAAACATGAAAAGAAGAATATTGGCAATGATATTGATCGCTGCGCTGGTGCTATCAGCCTTTATGCCAGCGGCGACAGCACGTGAGGCAGAGCCGCCGAGCGGGCTTCAGCAGGCGATGCAGCTTGTTGCACAAGCGATGAACCAATTACATAGCGAAATACAGTTCTCTGAACACGAGGCAGAGCCGCCGAGCCGGCTTAAGCAGGCGATGCAGCTTGTTGCGCTAATGGTGAACCAAGCAGGCGACGAGATATGGCCGGTGCCTTTCGGTAACGACCACACAGTGGTACTGGAAGCCGGTATAGACGGTATCTTCCCAGACACAGTAGATTCCTTCTGGGAGAGATCCTTGGACGGCTCGACCTTGACCGGAATTTTCCCAGAAGGCACAGATTGGGAA
>Ga0131853_10001463_pt1 | contig 42186 bp, 27 predicted proteins | sample TergutLab28metaG_FD_92764 | JGI IMG/M metagenome (GOLD analysis project Ga0131853, IMG submission 92764) | Labiotermes labralis P1 segment gut microbial communities from Petit-Saut dam, French Guiana - Lab288 P1 (version 2) (version 2) | ecosystem: Host-associated > Arthropoda: Insects >...
ATGTTCATACCGGCATTGATGATTGGCAGCGCGCCCGATGCAACAAGGATGATAATTGGTACTTTATCCATTGTTCAAGTTATCTATCTTGCAGAAACAGGACTTCTTATACTTAAATCTAAAATTCCGCTAAATCTTTGGAAACTTTTCGTCATCTTTATGATGAGAACTTTAATAAGCTTACCAATTATCGTACTTCTTACTTGGCTTATGTTTAATCCGTAAAGATTAAGGTTAAAATTTTAATATTTAAAAATTTAAAAGGATAGGGCTTTCTAACTCAGTTGAGAGCTCTATCCTGTTAGTGTCTTAATAATTTTTCAAATTTGATATCTGCTCTCCAAAATAGTTATTGACAAGTATATTTCAATATGGTATTCTACTAGGTAGTGTTTTATTCAAAATGGGAAAATTTTGACATTTCTGAAAAGGCGGTTGGTGTATGGAAAAAGGTAGGATAAAACCGGTCAAACTTGGCAATCAAACTCGTATGAGCTATTCTAAAATTGAAGAAGTTTTGGAAATGCCAAATTTGATCGAAGTGCAAAAAGACAGCTACGAGTGGTTTTTTGACGAAGGGCTTAAAGAAGTTTTCAGAGATATTTCACCTATAACCGACTACAGCGGCAATTTGGTTCTTGACTTTATTGATTTCAAGTTGGATCAAAATCCTAAATATACAATAGAAGAATGTAAAGAGCGGGATGCGACATATGCCGCTCCTTTGCGTATTAAATGCAGGCTTTATAATAAAGAGCTTGATGAAATTAAAGAACAGGAAATTTTCATGGGTGACTTTCCGCTTATGACCGATACGGGAACTTTCATTATTAACGGCGCAGAACGTGTTATTGTAAGCCAACTCGTTCGTTCACCGGGCATCTATTACTCAATCGACCATGATAAAACGGGTAAGGAACTTATTTCTTGCACCGTCATTCCAAACAGAGGCGCGTGGCTTGAATATGAAACTGACCCAAATGATGTGTTCAGTGTTAGAGTTGACCGTACGCGTAAAGTGCCGATTACCGTTTTAATTCGCGCGCTCGGTGTCGGAACGGACAGTGAAATTAAAGAACTCTTTGGTGAAGAACCTAAAATCCTCGCTTCAATTGAAAAAGATTCCAGCAAAAATTATGAAGAGGGACTTTTAGAAATTTACCGCCGCGTAAGACCGGGAGAGCCTCCTACTGTGGAAAGCTCAGAATCGCTTTTGCGCAGTATGTTTTTTGACCCGAAGCGTTACGACTTGGCAAAAGTTGGGCGTTATAAATTCAATAAAAAACTTAGCTTCAAAAATAGAATAACAGGATATCAGCTTGCAGAATCGGTTGTTGATATAGATACAGGTGAAGTTTTAGCCGATGTGGGAACTGTTGTTGATGCTAAACTCGCGGATGAAATCCAAGACGCAGGCTGTGCGTTTGTAGTTTTGCAAGTTGACGACAGACCTGTTAAAATACTTTCAAACCTCATGGTTGCAGCTGACGCTTACTTAGCTCCTTTAGGGCTTGACGCTAAAAAGCTTGGTATTAAAGAGCGTGTTTATTTGCCATATTTAAAAGAGCTTATCGAAACCTACGAACAGACTCAGGAGCTTGAAAACGCTATCATCCAAAACATGCTTAAACTTATTCCGAAATATATTACGCTTGAAGACATTATGGCATCAATCAGCTATGTTCTTAATCTCGACTATGGCATTGGCCATAAAGATGACATCGACCATTTGGGCAACCGCCGAATCAGAGCAGTTGGTGAGCTTTTGCAAAACCAATTCAGAATTGGGCTTGCGAGGATGGAGCGTGTCGTTAAAGAGCGCATGACACTTCAAGATATGGATGCTGCTACTCCACAGGCGCTTATCAATATTCGCCCTGTTGCCGCCGCGATTAAAGAATTTTTTGGAAGCTCACAACTTTCCCAGTTTATGGATCAAACAAACCCGCTGAGTGAGCTTTCTCACAAGCGTCGCCTTTCTGCGCTTGGACCGGGTGGCCTTTCAAGGGAGCGCGCCGGCTTTGAAGTGCGAGATGTTCATAGTTCGCATTATGCGAGGATGTGCCCGATTGAGACGCCCGAGGGCCCGAACATCGGACTTATTAACTCCTTATCAACGTTTGCCCGCATCAATGAGTATGGCTTTATCGAAGCGCCATACAGGCTTGTTGCGCATGATAAAGGCGAAACCCGCGTAACGAACGAATTTATTTACGTTACGGCGGATGAAGAAGAAAACTACACGCTTGCTCAAGCGAACGAACCACTCGACGAAACCGGGCATTTTATCCATAAAAGAGTTTCAGGACGCTTCCGCGAGGATATTATCGAAGTTGACAAAGAAGTCGTTGATCTTATGGACGTTTCGCCGAAGCAAATTGTTTCAGTAGCAACTGCGCTCATACCGTTTCTTGAAAATGATGATGTTACGCGTGCGCTTATGGGTTCTAACATGCAGCGTCAGGCAGTTCCGCTTTTAAGCTCAGAATCTCCGATCGTCGGAACAGGTATGGAGCATAAAACCGCTAGAGATTCAGGCGTTGTCATAATTTCACGGACTGATGGAACTGTCGAACGCGTATCCGCCAGTGAAATAGTTATAAGAAGCACAACCGGGGCTAAAGAGGTTTATAAATTAACAAAATTTTTGCGTTCAAATCAAGGCACTTGCATGAACCAAAAACCGATAGTCATCAAAGGTCAGGTTGTTAAAAAAGGTGAGGTAATCGCCGACGGCCCTTCAACTCAGGGTGGCGAGCTTGCGCTTGGCAAAAACCCGCTTATCGGATTTATGTCTTGGGAGGGATACAACTATGAGGACGCGATTTTATTAAGCGAGCGTCTTGTAGAAGAAGATGTTTACACGTCAATTCATATAGAAGAATACGAGGCTGAGTCACGCGATACGAAGCTCGGCCCTGAAGAAATTACAAGAGATATTCCGAACGTCGGTGAGGACGCGCTTAAAGACTTAAATGAAGACGGCATCATTAGAATTGGCGCGGAAGTACAACCTAACGACATTTTAGTCGGAAAAGTTTCGCCAAAAGGTGAGACGGAATTAACCGCTGAAGAAAAACTTTTGCGGGCGATTTTTGGCGAAAAGGCGCGTGAAGTTCGTGACGCATCACTTCGTGTACCGCATGGTGAAAGCGGAATAATTGTTGACGTCAAAATATTTACTCGTAAAAATGGCGATGAGCTTCCGCCGGGCGTTAATCAACTTGTAAGAGTTTATATTGCACAAAAGCGTAAAATTTCCGTCGGTGATAAAATGGCCGGCCGGCATGGTAATAAAGGCGTTATTTCAAGGGTTCTGCCTGTTGAAGACATGCCGTTTTTACCAAATGGCCGACCGCTTGATATAGTCCTTAACCCGCTTGGTGTTCCTTCGCGTATGAACATTGGCCAGGTTCTTGAAGTTCACTTAGGTCTTGCGTCGAAAGTGCTTAACTGGAAAGTTTCAACCCCGGTTTTCGATGGCGCGAACGAGATTGACATTATGGATACTTTGGAGCTTGCGAACGATTTTGCAAATATGGAATGGGAAGACTTTGAACTCAAATGGAAAAATATCGTTGATAGCTGCATATTTGACGAGCTTGAAAAGAGAAAAGACGAGAAAAATGAGTGGAAGGGAATGCCGATTAGCCGCGATGGAAAAATTAACTTGCGCGACGGAAGAAGCGGTGACTATTTCGATCATCCTGTAACCGTTGGATATATGCACTATTTGAAGCTTCATCACCTCGTTGATGACAAAATCCACGCCCGCTCAACAGGCCCGTACTCGCTTGTAACACAGCAGCCTCTTGGCGGTAAGGCGCAGTTCGGTGGTCAGCGCTTCGGAGAAATGGAAGTTTGGGCGCTTGAGGCTTACGGTGCGGCGTATACTTTACAGGAAATCCTTACTGTTAAATCAGACGACATTATCGGGCGTGTAAAAACTTACGAAGCGATTGTTAAAGGTGAGAACATTCCTGAGCCGGGCGTTCCCGAGTCATTCAAAGTTCTTCTTAAAGAGCTTCAAGCGTTGTCGCTTGATGTTAAGGTGCTTATGGATGATGAAACGGAAGTCGAAATTAGGGAATCAGTAGACGATCTTGACAATTTAAACGTAAATATCGAAGGTAAAGAAAGCGATCCTGCTCCACATAAATCAGCTGATTCTGAAAAATCATACGGTAACATGAGCATAGTTGATTTAAGCCAGCCGGATTCAGATATTGATGATTTCGATGATGATTCGGATGATGACATAGCTTTTGATGATGATTTGGAAGCTTTTGATGATGATATTGACGCCCTTATCGGCGTTTCAGATAAAGGTAATGACGATTTAGAAGACGAAATTCCGGAGGATGTTTCACTTGATGACTTTGAAGCAGAGGCTGAATTTTTGGATGAGTCAATAATTTTAGATGATAAAGATTTACTTCTTGACAGTGAACTTTTTGAAGATTCTATCGTCTCTGATGAACTTCCTGTTGACGTTGATCTGTTTGATAACTAATTTAAAGGTTACTACGAAAGGGGAAAAATAATGACTGCTGGGACTAACCAAGTTAACCAAAGTACAGAACAGTCCATTACTTTTGATTCAATAAAGATCGGTTTGGCTTCTCCTGAGAAAATTCGCGAATGGTCGAGAGGAGAAGTTAAAAAACCCGAAACTATAAACTATCGTACGTTAAAACCCGAACGTGAAGGCCTTTTTTGTGAAAAAATATTCGGCCCGAACAAAGACTGGGAATGTCATTGCGGAAAATACAAAAGAATACGCTATAAAGGCATAATTTGCGACCGCTGCGGTGTTGAAGTCACGAAATCTAAAGTTCGCCGTGAGCGCATGGGACACATCGAGCTTGCCGCCCCTGTTTCTCATATTTGGTATTTCAGAGGCATACCGAGCCGCATGGGGCTTATTCTTAGCATGTCGCCGCGTTCGCTTGAAAAAGTTTTGTATTTTGCATCATATATCGTGCTTGATCCGGGCGATTCATTGCTTCAATACAAGCAAATTCTTTCTGAAAAAGAATATCGTGATGCAATTGATAAATTCGGCAATTCATTCGAAGTTGGCATGGGTGCGGAAGCAATTTACGATCTTCTTAGAGATATCGACCTTGAAAAAGAAGCGGAGGAAATTAAGTCAGGTCTTCGTGACACAACGGGTCAAAAACGTATTAGACATATTAAAAAGCTTGAAGTAATTGAATCATTCAGACTATCAGGCAACCGCCCTGAGTGGATGATTTTAAGCTCAATACCTGTTATCCCGCCCGATCTTCGACCGATGGTTCAGCTTGACGGCGGACGCTTTGCAACAAGTGATTTAAATGATCTTTACAGGCGTGTTATAAACAGAAATAATCGTCTCAGAAGGCTTTTAGACTTAAAAGCGCCGGATATTATCGTGCGCAACGAAAAGCGTATGCTTCAGGAAGCGGTTGATGCGTTAATTGACAACGGCAGAAGAGGCCGCCCTGTTACAGGGCCGGGCAATCGTTCGCTTAAATCTCTTTCTGATTTATTAAAAGGTAAGCAAGGCCGTTTTAGGCAAAACCTCCTTGGCAAGCGTGTTGACTATTCAGGAAGATCGGTTATCGTTGTTGGGCCGGAGCTTAAACTTTATCAATGCGGCCTGCCGAAAGAAATGGCTATTGAACTTTTCAAACCGTTTGTTATGAAAAAGCTTGTGCAAGACGGTCTTGCGCATAATATAAAATCCGCTAAACGAATGGTTGAGCGTATGCAAACCGAAGTTTGGGATATTCTCGAAGAAGTTATTAAAGAGCATCCTGTGCTTTTAAATCGTGCGCCAACGCTTCACAGGCTTGGTATTCAAGCATTTGAACCAATTTTGGTTGAAGGGCGTGCACTTAAACTTCATCCGCTTGTTTGTACAGCTTACAACGCGGACTTTGACGGCGACCAAATGGCCGTGCACGTCCCTCTATCTGTTGAAGCGCAGGCAGAATGTCGATTTTTACTCCTCGCTCCAAACAACCTTCTTAAGCCGTCCGATGGCGCGCCTGTTACTGTTCCTTCACAGGATATGGTCCTTGGCATTTACTATCTGACGATTAAAAAAGAAGGCGAAAAGGGCGACGGAAGCCGGTTTAAAGACGAGCAGGAAGCAATTTTAGCGCTTGAAAACGGTTTTATAACGTTGCACGCAAGAATTTTTGTTCGCCGTACGATTGAAATTGACGGCGAAAAACATTCACGCACGATTGAAACGACTGTTGGAAGAATTATTTTAAACGAAGCAATTCCACAAGATATAGGGCTTGTTGACCGCTCGATATTTGATAATAAATTCTTGTATGAGGTTGACTTCTTATGTGATAAAAAGCTTCTTGCAAAAATTATTACAAGGTGTATAAACAAGCATGACTCTACTGAGACGGCTATAGTTCTCGACAGAATTAAGACGCTTGGATTCAGATATTCAACTCAGGGCGCAATTACTGTTTCAATTTCGGATATGGAAATTCCTTCTGAGAAGGCTCATGTTATCGAAGCGGCAGAAGAACAGGTTGACATGATTTCAAAGATGTTCCGTCGCGGGCTTATGACAGATCAAGAACGTCACGAAAAAGTTATCGAGGCATGGACAAACGCGACTGATAAAATTACGACCGCGCTCATTCAGGGGCTCGATCAATACAACAATATTTATATGATGGCGACATCCGGAGCTAGGGGCTCAAGTACGCAAATTAAACAACTTGCGGGTATGCGTGGTCTTATGGCAACACCGTCCGGCGGGATTTCAGAGCTTCCTATTAAATCAAATTTCCGTGAAGGACTTTCGGTTCTTGAGTACTTTATTTCAGCCCACGGCGCAAGAAAAGGTCTCGCAGATATCGCATTAAGAACGGCTGACTCAGGTTATTTAACAAGACGACTTGTTGATGTATCTCAAGATATTATAATCAGGGAGTATGATTGTGTTTCTGAAAATGACGAAAAACCCGGTCTTTACGTTTCTGCGTTTAAAGACGGGGAAGAAATTATTGAGCCGTTAAGCGACAGAGTTCGCGGCCGCTGGGCAATCAATGATATTAAACATCCTGGTACGGGCGAAATAATTGCCTATGCGGATACGATGATTTCACATGATCAGGCTGAAGAAATTGATAAATCCGGTACTGATAAGGTACTGATTCGCACAATTCTTACTTGCCGCTCGAGAATTGGGCTTTGCTCAAAATGTTACGGCGCAAATATGGCGTCGAGCCATACAGTTGGAGTAGGAGAATCAGTTGGAATTATCGCCGCTCAATCAATCGGTGAACCGGGTACGCAGCTCACAATGCGTAACTTCCACTCAGGAGGTATAGCAAGCAACGAAGATATAACACAGGGCTTGCCGCGTGTTGAAGAGCTTTTCGAAGCAAGGAAACCGAAAGGTCTTGCAATCATTTCTGAGTTTGGCGGCAAAGTTATGATAAACGAAACGAAGAAAAAGCGCGAAATTGTTATTGTGAATCCGGAAACGGGCGAGACAAAAGAATATCTAATCCCTTACGGCTCACGAACGAAAGTTTTAGCCGGCGATATAATTGAAGCGGGAGATGAATTGACAGAAGGCAGCGTCTATCCGCATGATATTCTGAAAATTAAAGGTCTCCGCGGTGTTCAAGACTATATGCTTCAAGAAGTTCAAAGGGTGTACCGTTTACAAGGCGTTGATATTAATGATAAACATATTGAAACAATTGTGCGCCAAATGCTAAAGCGCGTTAAAATTGAGCAAGGCGGGGATACGGATCTTCTGCCTGGAAGCCTTGTTGATTGGCTTGAGTTTGAAGAAATTAATACAAAAATTGAGGCTGGAGGCGGCGAACCTGCTGTTGGGCAAAGGATGCTTTTGGGTATTACGAAAGCGTCACTCGCGACAGATTCGTTCTTGTCGGCTGCGTCATTCCAAGAGACGACAAGAGTTTTGACAGAAGCGTCAATTAAAGGCAAAGTCGACCCGCTTATTGGCCTTAAAGAAAACGTCATAATTGGCAAGCTAATCCCGGCCGGAACAGGTATGCAGACGTATAGAAAGCTTGAAGTTATTGCGTCAAATGCCGATGACGAACCGGATGATATGTTCGATGATTTTGATGATGAAACCGTTCTGTTGATTGATGAAAGTCCTGAGGAATCCGTTGTTATAGCATAAACCCCAAAAAAAGGGCCCCTTGCGAAAGGGGCTCTTAATTTTGTTTATCACCACGGATCACTTATGTCTGCATCACGATCGGAAAACGTCTCCTGTGTCGTAGGCGGTTCTGTTATATCATCGGGTGGGTTAAACGGCATATATTCCGGAACATAAATCAGGTTTTGATTTTCCGGTAAATCCTGATTAAGAATATATGTCGGAGGGTTTTGATTTTGCTGACCAATTGGTCTTCTGCGCAAATTACCAAATTCATCAATATAAAATTCATAAATATTTCCGGAGTCAATATCACCGGGATCGGGATCTGTTATAAAATCATCAAATTGGCTGGTTGCATCATGCACGTGGCATACATGACCTGACACAACAAATGGTCTGTCTTCTGTTCTGTCGTCCGCTCCTGATGCTTTAATCATGCGCACCGCACTTGATAAAAGATGCGGAGGACAAAATTCGCTCGCTTGCATGTCGCTTGCTGTACAGATATCGATGCGCACATGCACGTGACAAGTTGCAGTCGGCTGAGTCCCTGCGGCGAACAGTTCGCTTCGCACTTGACTTCCGCGCGGATCACTGTCGCACAGTCCCGGAACAGGCAGCATGCCCGATTTCAAGCAAATCGACACCCGAGTAATTCCCGGCGGCTGCTCAAATCGCCTTTCAGGCAGATCTTCATGTATACGTTCCATTACTGTGCGCCAAATGGTGAGGTGTGCGTTATCTGAACCTCTTAATGATTTTGGCTGATCAAACCCAAGGTGTATACTAGCCGCAAAATATGGGGTGAAGCCTGTAAACATTAGATCTCTATCATCATTTGTTGTGCCCGTTTTTCCTGAAATTGGCATTCTAACTTCTCTGAATCTCGCTCTTCCACCTGTTCCGATTGGGCTTGTTAAGACACTGACCATCGAATCTGTAAGCAGATATGCAGTCTGCGGACTTATAACTCTGATCGGGTCTGGGATATTTTCAAGAACGATAGCTCCTGTATGGTCTAGCACGCGATTGTAGAACTTAGGCCGCAAATACTCCCCACCATTTGCAATAGCCGCAAAAGCAGCAGTAAGCTCAAGCTGTGTAACGCCATCGGTTATGCCGCCGAGCGCGAGTGCAGGAATTCTGTCGGTTACAATCCTTCCGCCTATTTCGGTGCGGTTATGAAGTGTTGTAAATCCGAAATTCAACAAATAGTTAAAGCTTGGATCGATGCCTGTATTCACAATGTTTCTAGCGGTCATAACGTTCATAGACCTCGCGATTGCGTCGCGTACCGTCGTGTAACCTCTGAATCTGTCGTCCCAGTTTCGCGGCGTCCAAGGAGCGCCGAACCCCTCAAAAGTTGTAGGCGCATCATCAATTACCGAGCCAAGTGTTATATGTCCCAAATCAAGCGCCGGCGCGAATGATGCCAAAACTTTGAAAACCGAACCCGGCTGCCTTCTTGCGTCTGTTGCACGGTTGAACGTAAGATCTGCGATTTTGTCGCCGCGTCCTCCCGCGATTGCTTTAACTTCGCCTGTGTGAAAGTCCATTATTACCATGCCCGATTGAGGCTGAGGTATTGTGAAAATCCGTTCGCCGATTATGTCATCGTTCGCCCCGACAAGCTCGTTACGGGCTCTCATGATGACGTCATCGACGCCTTCCATATTTCTGACAGTCGTAAGCCGCCTGTGGTGATCCTCACGGCCGGTTATTGAGTTTCTGACAGATAAATAATGTTGAATATCTATTTCAAACAAGTTCGCAGGGAACATTGAATCATCATTATAAACTTCGTCAACAATCGCCTGCATGTCACGATCCCAAGGAGTATAGATTCTAAGTCCGCCGTTAAATAAAAGGTTAGATGCTTGTGCAGAAGTTAAGTTGTGGACTTCTTGCAAATCTCTTTGTACGCTTCGAATTACTTCGTCAATATAATACGGATGGAAAGACGTCCTCGCTTCGGTTACACGCTCACTTTGCGCAATGCGCTCAAAAACGTTATCGGCCAAAGCTTCTGCGTGTTCCCTTTCAGTAATCATTTCAAGACGCAGCATGCTGTCGAGTATATGCTCTTTGCGCGTTGCATTATTTTGCGGATTTCTGATAGGGTCATAAAAAGTCGGACGGTTTGTAATGCCAGCTAAAACGGCGCTTTCCGAAAGTGTCAGCTCGCTGATGTCTTTATTGAAATAATAATGTGCCGCCGCTCTAACCCCGATTATATTATGGTGAAGTGGAACTATGTTTAAATAAACTTCTAAAATATACTCCTTTGCAGCCCGTTTAGAGCCTAAAAGCTCAGTTAGTTCCTGCTCAAAACGAGTCGAAAGGTATTGTTCTTGAAGCTTTGTCTCAAACGTATTTCTCGGAATACGAAGTGCGTTTTTAATAACTTGCTGCGTAATTGTGCTTGCACCTTCTACCCGATCGCCGTCTGATAAGTTATTTCTAAGCGCACGAAACATACCTCTGATATCAACGCCGTTATGAGTGAAAAACCTTTCGTCCTCAATTGCGATAAATGCGTTTTGGAGATTAAGAGGTATAATCTCCAGGGGGGCAAATTCCCTATTTTCTTCACCTTGAAGTCTTACTAGCTCTTCGCCTGTTCGTGAGCAAAAGATGATCGACTGCCGAACTTCGCTTGTCATAATAGCGCCGTCAACAAAAACATTCGGGGCGTTTCTTATTATCCCGACGTAAACGCCGATAGCTCCGCCGACTATTGTAAAACCGCCGATTAAAACGAGTGCGACCAAAACTCTAAGTGAAATGACCAAAATTTTATTTTGCATCTTTACGTTAGCAGAGCTGTTCTGCTTACGAGTTCGTTTATTGCTATGTTTTGAATAATTATTTTGCATATGACTAGCTCCTTTTTTTGAAGGATTCGTATTGCTTAAATATATGTAACGAAATTTTTAGCAAAATTGTTCCAACATACTCCTTTAGTATACCTCAAATCAAAATACTTTGCAAACTTTTAACTAAATTTATTAATATCTTTTTTATTACAAAATCCAATCTTTTATTTTTTTAGGTTAACAATTCAATTTGTTTGTGTTAAAATGAATAAGTATCTATTTTTATATAGAGACTTCAAGGAGGATGCAAAATGAAAGCAGATCTTAAAATCTTAAGATATTTCACGAAGGATCTTGAAGGAACAAACCGTACTGTTTATGATCTTTTTAAGTGGAAAAAAGTTGATGTCGTTCTTAAAAATTATATGACAGGGGAAACTATTTCTGATTACAGAGATCTTGAATTTCCTGAAGATTATTCCCAAAGCGCATGTGATATCGTCGCTTCAAAGTATTTTCGCAAAAAAGGCGTAAATAACGAGCTTGGTCGGGAACACTCGATGAAACAGCTTGCCCATAGAATGGTTAATTTTTGGATGGAATCTCTCGTTGATGAAAAAATGATTTCTGATGATGAGCGAAAAATTCTGTATGATGAGCTTGTGTACATGCTTCTTGCGCAAATATTCGCGCCGAACAGCCCGCAATGGTTTAACACAGGGCTTAAGCACGCGTATGGCATTACGGGCGGAAGCCAGGGGCATTTTTACTATGATGAGAAAAAGCAAAAAGTCGTATCCGCGAAAGATTCTTACACAAGGACACAAGGATCGGCCTGCTTTATAATTTCTGTGATGGATTCATTAATCGGGCCTAAATCTTTGACGGATCAAATTGCTACAGAAACTCTTTTGTTTAAATATGGTTCAGGCGTAGGGACGAACTGGTCGGGCATCCGCTCTAAAAATGAATTTTTATCCGGCGGAGGTAAATCATCAGGGCTTTTAAGCTTCCTTAAAGTTTCTGACAGGAACGCAGGCGCGATTAAATCGGGTGGAACGACGCGCCGCGCCGCTAAAATGAACATTTTAAATGTTGATCATCCTGAAATTTTAGACTACATACAATGGAAGGCAATCGAAGAAGATAAAGTATCGGCGCTTGGCAAAATGGGATATTCTCTTTCTTTCGAAGGAGAAGCTTACGAAACGGTTTCAGGTCAAAACGCGAACAATTCAGTCCGAATTCCAAACAGTTTTATGAAGGCATTGAGCAATAAGGGCGTTATGCAAGAACTTAAAGGTCGAATTGATAAATCAGCTGACGGACAAGTTCCTGTTTCTGAGATATGGGAAAAATTAGGCTATTCTGCTTGGCGCTGCGGTGATCCGGGAGTTCAATATGACGATATAATAAACGATTGGCATACATGTCCTGCCGGTGAGGATGGTAAGTATAACGCGCCGTATAATCGAATAAACGCATCGAATCCATGCTCGGAATATATGTTCCTTGATGATACTGCTTGTAACCTTGCAAGTATTAATATTGTCAAATTTTATGACGGCGAACGCGGCACTTTTGACATGCCGGGATACTTGCACGCGATAAAATTTATACAGCTTATACTTGAATCAACTATACATTTTGGACAATTTCCAACGGAAGACATTGCGAGAAAGTCATACTTATTCAGAACGACAGGACTTGGCCTTACTAACTTAGGCGCGTTATTTATGCTTATGGCGCTTCCTTATGATTCTGACGAAGCGCGAAACCTTGCCGCTTCACTTGCAAGCATTATGACAGGCCATTCATATTACACGTCTGCTCTTATGTCGGGCAGAATCGGGGCATTTGCGTGCTATGACATTAATAAAGACCATATGAAGCGCGTCATCAGAAATCACGCTCGCGCCGCAAACTATAGCGATTTTGATACTGAATTTGAAAATATTGGATATGACCCTGTTCGCGTCAATCATAATGTGCTTAAATCTCTTGGATTCCACGATGTTTCAAATTCTCTTAAAGACGTTTGGGCGGAAACGATTAAAGCAGGCGAGCTATACGGTTTCAGGAACGCACAAGTCTCCGTTTTGGCGCCTACAGGAACGATTGCGTTCGCGATGGACTGCGCAACGACATCATCAGAGCCGTTTTTCAGCCATGTTGCATTTAAAAAGCTGATCGGCGGCGGCTCAATGCAAATTGTGAACCCAGCGATTAAAATGGCGCTAAGAAGACTCCATTATTTTGACGAGCAAATTCAAGATATCGTTAATTATGTTATGCAGCAAGATGAAAGCGGCATGATTAAAGACGGCAAGATTGAAGGCGCGCCCGGCCTTTTAGAAGAGCATTACAGCGTGTTTGACACAGCGAACAAATGCGGAACAGGCATTCGGACTATTTCACCGGAAGGGCATGTTAAAATGATGGCGGCGCTATCGCCTAATATAACCGGCGCGATAAGCAAAACGGTTAACCTGCCGCGTGAAGCAAGCGAAAAAGACGTTCTCGACATTTATAAAATGTCATGGGAGCTTGGCATTAAAGCGATTGCCCTCTATAGAGACGGTTGTAAAAGCTCTCAGCCGCTTAACAGCGCAAAAGAAGGGATTGTTGAAAAACCGCTTGAAGATTTCACATATAACGAGCTAATTGAGTATATAAAAACAAAGAAGACAATGTATAAGCCACTAAGGGTCAAGCCATCAGGTATTCGTACCGCGCGCGTTCACGAAGCTGCAATTGGCGGGCTTAAATTATACATTACAACTTCATTTTACGAGGATGGGCGCTTAGGCGAACTTTACGTTTCATCTGGGCGTCAAGGCTCATTAACGAAAGGTCTTCTTGACAGTATTTCTACGACAATTTCGGAGATGCTTCAATATGGAGTACCTCCACAGGATATAGCGAGGATGTACCGAGGTCAGAAATACGAGCCACATGGCTTTATTTCAGGGCATCCATACATTAAGCATGCGGATTCAATATCGGATCTTATAAGCAAAATCATCGATATTGAACTTGGAAATTACACATATTGTCAAATTAAACCGGGAAGCGCTTCTGCGAATGAAGAATCCAACAGTATCGCTATGAAAGAAGCAGTTTCGAAAGAATCGGCTTATAACGCATCGGATTATATACCCGGAGAGCTTTGCCCTAACTGTAAAAGCACAAAAATGGTCAAAAACGGAACATGTAAAGTGTGTACAGAATGCGGCTCAACTACGGGTTGCAGTTAAAGCGCAATATATTTAAGGTTTTGGCACATAATAAAATAAACTTAAAGTATAAGGGGGAATGTAAATGAAAAAGTATGCCCAAATAACAAACATTAAAGCATTTTTACTTGGTGTTGTCGTTACAGCGATTATAATAACAACGATTGTACCCGCGATTGCAGATCAGGTGCAAATTTTTCACAACACGGTCAATGTGACGGTTGATGGCACGCGAGTGGTTTCAGAAGGTCAAAGCTTCACTTTGCCAAATGGTGATGCCGTGCCGTACAGTATAAGCTTCAGAGGCACAACATACCTTCCGATGAGAGAGATGGGACGGCTGATAGGCTTTGACGTTGATTGGGATAACGCAACACGGACAGTTGTTGTAACCACGGAAGAAGCTGAGCCGGAAGTTCCCGGTAATAATGTGGATGAAGAGACGGAGCCGGAAGCTCAGCAGCCGGCTATTCCAAATGATGAATTTTTTGAAATAATACCTTCGGCTGATGCGCAGCTTATGTTCGAAAATCGTGAACATTTTGTTATGGTATTATTCGACAGCCAAAGAGAATCGCACTTAGAAGAACTGGTTGAAGTAAGAAGAGTCGCACGCGTTTCAAGGGTCAAGCTTTTTGCGGTTGACGTAGCAGACTTGCCTTCTATGACCATCCATCCTGAGTTTGCAAGAACTTCAGTTCCTACTACTAATCACATGATGCGCCCGGTTGTTTTCTATGTTTTGGGCTTAGCTAACCTAACCGTTGATCCATCACCGACAAGCACGGCTAGATTAACGAGAGACTTCAATCATTTCCGCGATAACTACAGACCGTCAACAGGCGGCGGCGGAGCAGGCGCGTATGACATAACGCCAAACGAGAACATGCGCCGCATCTCACTGGTCGAGCTTGAAAGAAGAATTGCAAGCGGTAACACTTTTGTTTTGGTGTATCATTCCAGTATTGAATCGTTCTCGCACAGGCTTATGACGGACGTTGTTTACGATGCTGTTTTAGATTCAAACCGAAGAGTTTATATTCTTGACGGCGCGGAAATAATCGACCCGGCAACCGGAAGGCGGCTCCAAAATGATGCGTGGCATTGGCTTAACATGCACGGTATAAACTTCCCAAGATTCCCAATTGTGTATTTTGTAAAAGACGGTCTGATTTCTCCATCTGGATTTCCTGAAATTATTGAGCCTTCCAACAGCAGAACGCTCGAAAATCGAATCAGAGACTTTTTTGAAGAAGTAGATTCGTAAAAATTAAATTTAAAAGTATTATGCCCCGAAAGTTTAACTGCTTTCGGGGCATAATTATAGTAATATTACACCAAAACAGTAACAAAAACTTGCCTTTTTGCCGCAATACGGCGTCAACTCCTCCTAGCGTGCCTAAGGCACGCATTGTCGTCATTTCCTAGTATTGCGGCAAAAATTCTGAGTTTTTCTGTTACTATTTTGATATAATATTACTATATTTTTCGAGGTGAAATCATGAAACTTGTTCAAATCTGTTATATAACAATTATATCAATACTGCTATTAGGCTTTACAACGCTTGAAAATTATTACCCGGATGAGCATGAGCGATATGTTAAATATAAGCAGCTAAACCCGAATTTATCAGATTCAGATGTCGTTCTATATGTCAATATCGGTATTGACAGACCGTTTTATAGTCAAGCAGAAGAGGTTTTATCTCCAAATTCCTTTCTTGTCGTATGCAATAAATACAACATTTTACCTCAAAATTATGTTCCCGAAAATTATGAAAAAAACGAATATCAAGAGAAAAGCTTAAGATCTGAAGCACAAAACAGTTTTAATATTATGCAAAAAGACGCCCATCGAGACGGCGTTCAAATTTATTTAGTTTCCGGTTATCGAAGTTACTTAGCTCAAAAGAATATATATGAAGATTATAAAGCCGAAAATAATAAAGAGGCCGACAGCATTTCCGCCCGTCCCGGTTCTAGTGAGCATCAAACCGGGTTAGCCGCCGATATTAACACGGTTTATACCAAAGACCACTTTGAAAACAGCAAGGAGTTTAGGTGGCTTTCACAAAACGCACATAAATATGGGTTCATTTTACGTTATCCAAAAGGCAAAGAGTATATCACCGGCTACAATTTCGAGCCGTGGCATTGGCGATACGTTGGTGAAGACGTTGCTATGATGATTTGGGAAGAAAATTTAACGCTTGAAGAATTTTTTGCTAAGCTTCCGCTTGATTATTGATTATATCTTCAACTTTTTTACTTTTATCGGCCAAGTTATACTTGCTTATTCTCTCAGTTGCTCCGAATCCACAAACAGCGGAATATTCGCAGTGTGAGCAAGCTGAAATTTTGTTTTTGCCTTTAAACGGCTTAGGAGTAATTTCGCCGTTTATAATATCGCTTCCGATCGACGCAACTTTAGACATAACAAAGTTGCAGATTGCTTCAAAGTCGTTTAAGTCTCTTACGCTAGTCTCAGATCTTTTCGAAAGGCTTCCGTCTACTTTCAGTTCCACAGGTATTATGTTCGACTTTTTAATTTGATCCGGCAGACGTTCATCCATTTTTCCGATTATGCCTTCATTTTTTAATACAAGGCCGTTTAGTTTAAACGCGGTAAGCATTGCTTCTTCGGCGTTTTCAGATTCGTCAGGCGAAATAGAGGGGTCTTTTATGTTGAAATAAAATATGCCTCCGGGTAAAATTCTGCTTTCAGAAATTCCCATTTTTTTTGCTAGATTTTTATCGGAGACGAGAGCGTTAAGGTATAAAATTAGCTGCATTTGTCTCCCGTAATAAATATCGGTTGGGTCGAATTTCATTTCGCCAGTTTTGTAATCAAGAATTTTGACATAAGCATCTCCTGAATGAGAGGTAATGTCAACTCTGTCAATACTTCCTGCAATTTCAAATGCGTATTTGTCGTTAATTGCAACTCGGATAGCCGTCAAAGGCTGCATGCTGCCGAATCTAAGCTCCGATGCAATAGGGCTGAAATCGCCGTTTTTTAAATGAATCGTAAGCGCCCATAGCGACTTTTCAGCAGCAAATTTAATGCTATTTAGACGGTATTTACTTTCTTCGCTTCCAAGCATAATGTCTGCCTTGTCCAGTACAATTTGCGAATTTAATACTTCATTTGTCAAATTTTTTACCTGCTCTTTTGTAAGTTTGCTCCAAACAAGACCTTCTTTTTGAACAATTGCATAAAATGTATCAAATATTGCATGGAAGATATTGCCAATGTCAACCTGCTTCGCTTTATAAATTTTGCGCTCTTTTGCATTCAAATTGTATCGCATAAAGTATGCAAATGGACATTCTGCATACTTTTGAAGCTGAGATGCTGATGTTTTAATGTCAGCTTTGTAAAGGTTTTTAATCGTTTCTTCTTTCAGCTTTTCGCTTTCGATGCTATCACTTAAAATCATTTGCATCTTGTCAAGTTTTTTGCCGTATGCTTTGCTTTTTGAGAACCAGTCAATAAGCGCAAGTTGATTGGCTGTCATGATTTTACCCTTTTTAGCATCAATTAAAATGCCGCCGATTAAATCAAACATCGGCTCGGGCAACGTAATTTCAAATTCCGTCTCAGATTCTTTAATTCCCGGGAATAATTCTTTAATTTTTGTTAAAATAGAGGACGGATGCAGTGATTTCCCTTCTGACAAGCCTGTTTGGTATGACAAAAACAATTTTTCGGAAGGATGAGTCAATGCTTTGAAAACTATAAATTCTTCGCGCGAGGTCTGCTTTTTGCTGTCAAAACTTAGCTCAATTCCATGTTCTGAAAGGGTATTCCGTTCAGAATCGGAAAAAATACTGTCTTCTTCTTTTAACCTCGGAATCACGCCGTCATTTACTCCTAAAATAAATAAAGCTTTTACGTTTGGCAGCCGTGATCTCTCTAAATCACCCACAATAATTTTATCTCCTACAGGCGGAACAACCCCGATATCGCAGGCTTTAAGCCCGGATTCGATTATTTTGCTAAATTCTTTAATCGAAAGCTCAGTGTCTCCGAGAATTTCGACAAATTTATCAAAAAGCGCGCAGATTTTGTTGAAAATCTGCTTGTTCTGCGCGGTTATTAGCGAGTCGTCGTTGTTTTCGAGAAGATTAAAAACATCCGTATTTTGTAGCACTTCAAAAATACCTTTTGCAAAATTGATTGCTTTTTGCTTTTTGCTAGAAATATCAACTAATGGCTCGACAATTGATATGAATTTTTCTCTTGTGTTAATTATTTCATTGATATCAAATGGTCCCTTTATAAAATGTTCAGCTTCGTTATTTTCTACAAATCCATTTTGCCAATATTTCAAGCTGCGCCATTTATAGCTGTCTATTCCGTACGCAAGGGCGTAGTTTTCGAGATATTGACATTCTGTACGCGAAATGCCTGTGATGTTTGTTTTAAGAAATCTAAACACAGCTTCATAATCGTAATTATACGCAGAGATGTCAATGAGCGAGCGAATTAGCTCTGTAATTGGATTTGACAATATGTCAATTCTTTCATCAATAAATGTCGGAATTTTATATTTGCTAAATGTGGATTTAATAATGTTCGAATAGTCGCTGACAGAAGCTGTTAAAATAGCGATGTCGTTAAATCTGTAATTGCCTTCTCTGCATAGTTTTAGTATGTTTTTGGAAACTTCGTTAACTTCCTCGTATCTATTTTCAGTTTTTATTATCGATATCGCATTTTGGCTTTTTGTAAACTGTACTTTCTTATGAGACAAATAGTTTTGCTCCAAAAAAAGCAGCTCATCATTATCTTTAAACCGTAAATTTCTGTCAAGGGTTTTGGGCTTGTTGATTTTCGCGTTTACGCTATTCGCTATATCGCTTAATTTATTAATCGTTGATTTAATTTCAAAAAGAGGGTCGCTCCCATTAAATTTGCTCAAATCGTAGTATATTTTATCTGTAGTATTAGTCAAGGCAATCGTTAAGCCGGCGCATTTTTTTAGAAGTGATCTTATAATTTCATATTCTTGCGGCGTAAAACCTGTGAAACTGTCAAAAAAAACGAATGTATCTTTTAAAACGTCGGAATTTTCGATTTTTCCCGGCAAAAATGATAAAATATTATCGGATGTCATAAAATTTTTATCAGCAAATTGCCTGTAATTTGAATAAATTTCCGCGATATCGTTTATTTTTGCTCTGACATAACTTTCCTTTGATTTTTCAGAAAACTCGAGCAAGGTTTGCGGTGATATTTCATAATGATAAAGCTCTGTAATAGTTTGTGACAGGCTTTTGACAAAGCCGTCCTTATCAGCGATTTTGCTAAAAAACTTAAGTTCGCTTGATAGGTCGTAAATTATTTTGCGAATGAGCATGCTTTTTCCGGAATCATCTAGCACAGTTTTGCTTATTCCGCCTGTTTGCTTGTAAATTTGATGTGCGAGTCTGGCAAAACTTAAAACGGTCGCGTTTACGCATGCGCCGTCTTTCGAAATGCTGAGAATATTTCTCTCAGCTTCCAATGAGAACTGTTCGGGTACTATGTAAATTACTTTTTCGCTTTTTTGGCTGCTTATTGCATCCGATATTTTTTCTAGAATATGGGTTGTTTTACCGCTGCCTGCACGTCCAAAAATATATGTTAAGTTCATAAAGCCGCCTCTGTTTTTTTTGTAAGCGTAATATATTGAAACTTTATTCCGCTTTTTGAATCTGTCAAAACTTCAGATCGCTCTGTTACGTCGTATTTTGCCGAATCAAACTTCGGAAAATAAGTGTCGGCGTCAAAATCACCTTCCACAAAAGTAAGGTATAACTTATCACAATAAGCGAGTGAATGATCATAAATTGCAGAACCGCCTATTATAAAAGCTTCCTCATCCTCTTCGGCATAGCGCTTCAAAGTGCCGTCAAGATCGCTTGCTAATTCAACCATTTCATTGTCGATATTAAAGCCTGATGAAATAACAACATGCTTCCTTCCGGGAAGCACTTTAGGCAGTGATTCAAAAGTTTTTCGACCCATTATTAACGTTTTACCGCTTGTAATTTTTGCAAAACGTTTCAAATCATCAGGAAGGCTCCAAGGCATGTCTCCATCTTTTCCAATTGCATAATCATCAGCCAAAGCTGCAATTAAACTTAGCATGTTCTTCGTTTTCCTCCAAAATTATATTTAAGTAAAATTATAATACCATACAAGTTTTTTTTTGGAAAGGGTATAATATATTGAGTCCATAAATTAATATCGAAAAAGGGGATAACCACATGAAAAAATTGAGTATTATATTGTTACTTGCGATATTTATCTCCGGATGCAGCCCAAACGTTGCAAATTATATAGAGCAAAACGAAATGGCGGATAATAAAGCGCAGTTTTGGGCAGAGCGCGTTAACGATATCGACGAAATTGAGACGGTCGTTGTCGCGATAAACGGTGATAAAGCATCAGTTGAAATAGAAATTTTCGGCGAAATGACAGACGATAAACTTATTTCGCTTAAAGGCACGATTGAAAAAATGATTTTGGACGAGGATGTGGATATAAAGCATGTTGGCGTCACTGCCGCACCCGAAATTATAAGCCGAATGGCCGGTGAAAAGCCAACAGACTTTAATAAGCATGATAATCAATTGGATGATGAAGCTGACAAAAAAATAATGGAATTTACTCCTAAAGTGTGAAATCTTTGCTAGGGCGTTTCATAATATAGTAGAAACGCGCCTTAAAGCGCGACAAAAAACAAAATGCAGAAATAGTGCATTATGCTGCCTGCCAAAACAAACAAATGCCAAATAGAATGTGCGTATTTAAGCTTTTTCATTTTGTAAAATATGATGCCTGTCGTATAAAAGAACCCGCCAAGCCCAAGTAAAATTAAACCATTTGACGGCATGTTTGCGAGTAAAGGTCTAAATGCAAAAATTACAGCCCAACCCATTCCTAAATAGCAAATTAGCGAAAATTTCTTGAATTTTTCAAGGTTTACGGCTTTCATCACAATTCCTAAAACAGCCGTGCCCCAAATTATTACAAACAACGCCCACCCAACAGCTCCATGCAGCGTTACGAGTGTAAATGGGGTATATGTACCTGCAATCAAGAGAAAAATGCTCGAATGATCAAAAATCCGAAATAACGCTTTAACTTTTTCATTTGTAAATGAATGGTATAATGTTGACATTGTGTAAAGTATTATAAGGCACAGCCCATAAATCGCACATGCGACAATAGCCCACGGATCACGCGATAGCCCTGCAAAAGTCATAAGCACAGATGCCCCCGAGACCGCAAGAATCGTTCCAACTCCATGCGCGACGGAGCTGAATATTTCCTCTCCTAACGTATAAAATTTATTAGTCCACGGACGTACCATTTTTAGATTATTCATAAGTTATTCCCCATTTCCTACAATATAAAAAAATTATACTCGATTTGTTGCGATAAAGCAATAAAAGTGGTATAATTTCTTTAAATCATAAATCTTTTTGAAGGAGTGAGAGTTTATGAGCAGTCTATACGCGGTTTTTATAGGTCATGGAAGTCTCAAGTTTGTTACAAAATCAGGTAAAGTGATATATGTTGATCCTGCATTTTTAAAAGGAGATTATTCTCAGCCTGCTGACTTTATTTTTATAACACATCTCCACGGAGATCATGACAGGGAAGATATTGTTACGAAATCAGAAAATTGCATTACTTTTTCTTCGAAAGATGCGATAAACAATGGAGAATATATCAATTTTGAAAAAGATGGCATAAAAGCAACGCCTGTTGAAGCATATAATAAAAATCATGACAAAGGAGAGTGCGTTGGTTATGTTTTAAATTTTGATGGTTTGAATATTTATTGCGCAGGCGACACCTCGAAAACTGATGATATGTTAAATAAGCTTCCTAATATGAACATTGATTACGCTTTCTTGCCAATAGACGGATTTTATAATATGGATCCGAAAGAAGCAAGCGAATGCGCAAAACTTATCAAAACGCGCTTTGCCCTTCCTATTCATAATGATCCAAAATCAATGGAAACAGGCGAATTTTATGAAACAGGACTTAGTGAATTCACTCATGATGGTAAGATTGTTCTAAAGCATGGTCAAATGCTTGAACTTAAAAGCTAAATATTTACAAATAGTCTACGGAACCGGAGGGATTACATATGCTACTTTCATTGGCAAACTCATTTAATAATCTAACGAGCTCTTTTAACCGAGCGGCTTCGGTTAGAACCGAAGAAAATAATCAAGACAGGCAAACTATAAGCTTTAAAAATCGTAAGGAGCGTATGTCTGATCTTCGAAGGCTTCAAAGAGATAAAAATGAAGCTGCAATACGCGAGCGCGAAGATGTTATGATGAATAGAATTAAGGAAAAAATTGTTAGTATCTCAACGTCTGATTTAGATTTTGAAAGTCGCGGCAACTTAATTGAAGCTTTAGAATTTGAAATAGAGCAAATATTAACACATAGGGCAAATCGTGAGGAAGAGCGGCTCCAGCTAGAGCTTAAAGAACGAGAATTGGAAATCGAAATCGAGCGCCGTGAAGCGGAGAAAGAACGGGAAGAAATGCACGCAAAACTCAGAAGCTTGGGTTCTGATACGCAAGATTCGGGAGCGGCGCTTCGTAATGAGGATATAAGAAATTTTGTGCAAATTTCTGTTTCGCTTGAATCAATAAACGCTTTAAGACAATCACGAGCACGCATGGCAGTGGAAGCCGGGCATTTAGAAAGGGAAATTAATAGTGAGCCAAATGGGAACGCAAATCTGAATGACTTTAGAAATACGCATCTTGGAAAACTTAAGGAAGGCATGGTAAAAATTGACGCTGCCATAGACTCAGAAATCGGAAAAATGAATGATAACGCGCGGTCATGGTCTGAAAATCGAAATCAAATTGTCGAAAACGCTGATGACGAGTCCATAGATTTGTCTGTTTAAATTCAAAATAAAATCTTTACAACTTAAAAAAATGTGATAAAATATATGGAATGAAAAATATATCAAGTGAGTGTGAAGTGAAAATGCCTAATATTGACAGTATTAAAAAAATCATGATAATCGGCTCAGGGCCTATCGTTATAGGACAAGCTTGTGAATTTGACTATTCAGGAACCCAAGCTTGTAAGGCTCTTAAAAATTTGGGATATGAGGTTGTACTTGTTAACTCCAACCCTGCAACGATTATGACAGATCCGGACACGGCGGACATTACCTATATTGAACCTTTAAATCCGAACAGATTAAAAGAAATTATCGAAAAAGAACGCCCCTGTGCTTTACTGCCTAATCTTGGCGGACAGTCGGGGCTTAATTTAAGCCTTGAGCTTGAAAAGGCGGGCATTTTAAAAGAGTATGGAGTAAAAGTAATCGGTATAAACGTTGACGCTATCGAGCGCGGTGAAGACCGTATCATTTTTAAAGAAACGATGGATAAAATCGGTGTTGAAATGGCTGCGAGCGAGCCTGCATACACTATTGAAGAAGCTGTTGCAATCGCGGGCAGATTGTCTTATCCCATCGTAATCCGCCCTGCGTACACGATGGGCGGCGCCGGCGGCGGCATTTGCCAAAACGAAGAAGAACTGCGCATTATCGCTGAAAAAGGTATCGCCGCGAGTATGATAGGGCAGATTTTAGTTGAAGAATCATTGCTTGGATGGCAAGAACTTGAAGTCGAGGTAATACGTGACAAAACCGGGCATAAAATCGTCGCTTGCTTTATCGAAAATGTTGACCCTATGGGTATACATACAGGTGACTCATTCTGCGTAGCGCCATATATGAACATCCCACAAAGCCTTGAAGATCGTTGTAAAGACATTGCGTTTAGAATCGCGGAGGAAGTTGAAATTATCGGAGGGTCGAACGTGCAGCTTGCGTATAATCCAAGAACCGATAGAATCGTCGTAATTGAAATTAATCCGCGGACTTCACGATCATCAGCCCTTGCGTCAAAGGCAACAGGCTTCCCGATTGCTTACGTTTCGGCTCTTTTGGCAGTTGGTCTTACGCTTTCTGAGCTTCCTTGGCATGGCGGAAATAATTTAAGTGAATACACTCCTTCTGATGAATATGTCGTCGTTAAATTCCCGCGCTTTGCGTTTGACAAGTTCAAAGATGCAAAAGATCAGCTTGGCACGCAAATGAAAGCTGTCGGTGAAGTTATGGCTATTGGCAAAAACTTTAATGAGGCATTTTTAAAAGCTATTCGCTCCCTCGAAGCAAGACGTTTCGGTCTTGGGCTTATTGATGATTTTTCTGAAAAATCCAAAGAAGAGCTTCTTAAATTAGCCGATAAATTCACAAGCGAACGCCAGTTTATCATCTATGAAGCTATGAAAAAAGGCGCGACAGTTGACGAAATAAACGCGATAACGCACATTAATAAATGGTTTTTAGAACAAGTTTATAATTTGGTCAAAATCGAAAAAGAACTTGCGAGCTTGGGCTTTGATAATGTCACAAAAGACGTATTCTTAAACGCAAAACAGAATGGTTTTTCGGACATGTATCTCGCGAAGCTTTGGGGCAAGCGCGAAAACGATGTTATTAAAAAGCGTCTTGAGGTTTTTGATATTAAGCAAAAATGGCAGGGCATACCCGTCAGCGGCATTAATTATGATTCACAGTATTATTTCTCATCATATAATTTGACAGATGACATACCCGCTGAACCGTCCGATAAAAAAGTGCTTATACTCGGAAGCGGGCCGAACAGAATAGGGCAGGGCGTTGAGTTTGATTATTGTTGTGTCCACGCAGCGTTTGCGCTTCGAGAAATGGGCTTTACGACGATAATGGTTAACTGTAACCCTGAAACAGTTTCGACAGATTATGATACATCTGACAGATTGTATTTTGAGCCTTTGACAATCGAGGATGTTCTAAGCATTTACGAAAAAGAAAAGCCACTTGGCGTCATAACGCAATTTGGCGGTCAAACGCCGCTTAACATTGCGAAAAAGCTTGAAGAATACGGAGTTAAAATACTTGGAACGTCAACAAAATCAATAATACATGCTGAAGATAGAGATCTTTTTGCTCAAACTATGCAAAAGCTTAACATTCCAATGCCGGAATCAGGCATGGCGCTAAACGTTCAGGAAGCTAAGGAAGTTGCGGCAAAAATCGGATATCCCGTTATGGTGCGTCCATCGTACGTTCTAGGCGGCGCAGGCATGAAAATTGTCAATGACGACAGCGAAATGGACGTTTATATGAAAGCGGCTGTAAATGTGACTCCCGATGCGCCGATTCTTATTGACCGCTTTTTATCAAGCGCGATTGAATGTGAAGCTGATGCCCTTTATGACGGCGAATCCGGATTTTTACCGGCTGTCATGGAGCACATTGAGTACGCAGGCATACATTCGGGTGACAGCGCATGCGTTGTGCCTTCGATAAGTATTTCTAAAGAAAATTTGGAGATTATTAAAGATTACACAATTAAAATCGCGAAAGAGCTTAGCGTTTGCGGTCTTATAAATGTACAATTTGCGATTGATAATGGCAAGGTTTACGTTCTTGAAGCAAATCCTAGGGCATCGCGCTCTGTTCCGATTGTTTCTAAGGTTTGTAACGTGCAAATGGCACGGCTTGCGACAAGGGTTATAATGTCAGATTACTCAAACGACAAAATTGCTGTCAAAGATTTAAAAGAGAACAAAGTGCCGTATTTTGGCGTTAAGGAAGCTGTGCTGCCATTTGTTAAATTCCCGGAGGTTGACCCGGTTCTGGGCCCGGAGATGAAGTCAACAGGCGAAGTTTTAGGCCTTTCGGATTCTTTGGGTATCGCGTTTTTGAAAGCGCAGGAAGCTGTTAAAGCGAATTTCCCCGAAAAAGGCAGTGTTTTAATAAGCCTTAACCGCCTTGATAGAACCGAAGAGATGGCGTATGTTGCAAAAATTTTGGTTGATGTAGGGTTTAAAATATTTGGAACAAAAGGAACCCTTAACTTTTTGGCAGAGCATGGCGTTAAAGGCGAAAGGCTTCAAAAAGCTTATCAGACAGATGATAGGCGCTTCCCGAATATATCAGAAAAGCTTGAAGCTCGCGAAATACATCTTGTAATAAATACCCCGCTTAGCACGCAATCTGAATGGGATGATTCTTACATCAGAAAAACTTGCGTCAAGCTTGAAATACCTTATTTGACAACTGTTGCGTCTGCGAAAGCGGCGGCAAACGGCTTGTTAGAGCTTAGAAACAGGAGCATAAGCGAAGTTAAACCACTTCAGGAATATCATAAAATGATTGAAACATTATAAAGATTTGAACAACCTTAAGTCTTAAGTAGAACCGATCTTGGAGAGCTGTAAATGGATGATAAGGCGCTTAAAACGCTTGAGTACAACAAAATAATCGACCGTTTAGCTGAAAAAGCGATCTCTCCGATGGGAAAAGAGCTTGCTTCAGAGGTTTTGCCGTTTGATAATCTTGATGAGGTTAAAAAAGCGCAGCGCGAAACTTCGGAAGCTGTTAATATCATCTTGAAGAAAGGATCTTTGCCGCTAGGCGGGCTTAAAGATGTCCGAGCGGCTGTTAAGCGTGCGGATGTCGGCGGAATGCTTGGAACCTCTGAGCTTTTTGAAGTAGGAGAGTTTCTGTACGTATGCCGTAAAGTGTCTAATTATGCAAAGAGTCAAAATCAGTCTGACAGTTTGTTTTCGCTCGAAGAGTATTTCAGCACGGTTCAAACGATTGATAAGTTGGAAAATGAAATAACCAGATGTCTGCTGAATGAAAATGAAGTTGCCGATTCTGCAAGTTCTGAGCTTATGTCTATTCGTAAAGCGATTAAGACATCAAACAGCAGAATAATGGATCATCTTAACAGCATAATACACTCGGGAAACTATAAAACTATGCTTCAAGACGCCGTAATTACGATGCGAAATGGGCGATACTGTGTGCCGATTAAAGCGGAGTATAAAACGACGTTTAACGGCATGATCCACGACCAGTCTTCAACCGGAGCAACCGTTTTTATGGAACCTTTAAGTGTTGTTCAGCTTAACAACAAGCTAAAAGAGCTTGCCGCAGAGGAAAAAGAAGAGATTGACAGGATTTTGAGGCGGCTTTCGGAAATGGTGGCGGAAAACAGTTTCGAAATACTTCAAAATAATGAAACTTTGACGTATATTGATGTTGTGTTTGCAAAAGGTGAACTTTCTTTGTCGATGCACGGAACTGAGCCGGTTTTCAACGAAAACGGCTATATCAACATCAAAAAAGGCCGGCATCCGTTAATTGATCAAAAAATCGTCGTTCCGATTGACATTTATTTAGGCGGCGAATTTAACACACTTTTAGTCACCGGGCCAAATACAGGCGGTAAAACTGTTTCACTTAAGACTGTCGGTTTATTTACTCTGATGGGACAAGCCGGTCTGCATATTTCTGCGGCAGATAACTCCGAACTTGCAATGTTTGATAATGTTTTTGCAGATATTGGTGACGAGCAAAGCATAGAGCAGAGCCTTAGCACGTTTTCTTCTCATATGACAAATATCGTCAGGATTTTAGATAAAGTTACATGTGATTCACTTGTTTTGCTTGATGAGCTTGGAGCAGGGACTGACCCGACTGAAGGTGCGGCGCTTGCGATTTCGATTCTTGAATACTTGCACGGGCTTAAAGTCAGAACGGCAATTACGACGCATTACAGTGAGCTTAAAATTTACGCACTGCAAACGGATGGTTTTGAAAACGCCTGCTGCGAATTTGACGTTGCGACTTTGCGTCCGACTTATAAGCTCTTAATCGGTATTCCGGGCAAGTCTAACGCATTTGCGATTTCTGAAAAATTGGGCCTTCCTGTTCATATAATCAGCGCGGCGAAGGACATTTTAAGCAGCGAAGAAGTGCGTTTTGAAGATGTTATAACTGATCTTGAAATGAGCCGCAAAGCCCTTGAATCCGAGCAGACAAAAGCAGAGGCTCTTCGAAAAGAGTCTGAACAGCTTCATTTGACTTTGGAGTCGCAAAAAGAGAAAATTCAAGCCCAAAGAGATAAAATTGTCGCGGAGGCTAAGCTTGAAGCTCGCCAAATAATGCAAAAAACAAAAGATGAAGCGGACGCGATGATTAAAGAGCTTAGAGATCAAATCCGCGAAAACTTGGATAATAAATCAATTGAAGCTTCCCGTCTAAAAATCCGTGAAAAGCTTAAAGAAGCTGAGCTTAGCTCAATTTCATCAGTTAAAGGGCAAAGCAAGCTTATTCCGCTTAAAAATCCGCCGAAAGACGGTGATTTGGTTTTTGTTGACACATTTAACAAAAATATGACTGTTGCGTCAAATCCGACAAATTCGGGAGATGTTATGGTCGTTTCCGGCAATTTACGCGTTAAAGTTAAAGTTAAAAGCTTATTTATGCCCGATAAAAACGAGATTTCCAGGGAAAAAGCGTTAATCCCTAAATCTCAGGTGCAAAGCGTAAAAGCTAGTAAAAGTAAGTTTATTTCGCAGGAAATTGATATCAGAGGCATGTATCCATCTGACGGTGTTGAAAAGGTGGATAAATATATTGATGATGCAAAGCTTTCAAACCTAAGTAAAGTTATGATAATACATGGCAAAGGCACCGGCGTTTTGCGTGAAGCAATCCACGATCATCTCAAGACGAATCCGCTTGTTAAAGAATTTCGTCTTGGAATTTTTGGTGAAGGCGAAATGGGTGTCACAATTGTAGAACTTAGGTGATGTAATATGGATAGCAAACCTACTGCTGTCAAGAAAAATTTACATGCAGGGCATAGACAGCGAGTGCGTGATAAATATATATCGTTTGGGCTTGAATCTTTTAATGATGTTCAAATGCTTGAACTTCTGTTGTTTTACAGCTATAAGCGTTCAGATACGAACGAGACAGCGCATATGTTATATAACGAATATAGTGAATCGATTCAATCACTTTTTGAATCGAGCGCTGCCGAAATTTCTGCAAAAAGTAAAATAAACTCAAACGCTGCTACTTTAATTTCGTCATTTTTACATATTTCTGCAAGATATGTAAAAAGTAAAAGCGGCGACAGAGTTTTTCTCAGAAGCTTTTTCGATGTTGGGAGTTTTGCGCTGAACTTGTTTGCCGGCGCAAATGAAGAAACTTCCTATCTTTTGTGCCTTGATAAAAATTTTGCACTTTTACAGGTTGTGAAACTTAAAGAGCAGTCCGAGATTTCTGAGCGCGCGTATTTGGTGAGCGATATAGTTGAAAATGCGATTAAATTTAACGCAAGCCACGCAATAATTGCTAATAACAGATTATCAGACGAGCTTAAATTTAATGAAGAAAATGTTAAGACGGCAGCGGCAATTCAAAAGGCGCTTAGCGCAATTGAAGTGCTGATGCTCGATCATATTATCGTTTCGAAAGGCCAGTTTATAAGTTTTTTCAGAGACAGACTGGGGTGCGCTAATTGAAAATCGTTAAAGATGACAGTGCGATATTTGCCGCCGCAATTGTACTCAAATTTTATGATCTTGCGCTTGAGTCCGCTAATTTTGATAGTGACAGTTTCTTAGATTCTATTGATAAAATTGCGGATGAACTTTTGTCTGAAAGACCATCTTGCATAAATGTTTTTTGGTGCATTAACCGAGTTTATTACAAGGCTGCTGTACAGTCGCCTCATAAAGGCAAAATGCTTGAGGCTATGTGCGAAGAGATTAAAAATATACAAAATGAATTAAGCAATCTCACAAAATGTATAAGCGATGAAAATTCTGAAATAAGCGATATGCAAATCGTGGAGTTTCTTTTGTTTTTCTGTCAATCTTCTAACGAAAATAAGCGCAACAACATCAGGAAAACAGCGATTTCTTTGCTTGAACATTTCGGAACAATTCATAATTTACTTGAAGCAGATGCTCTTGAAATTTGCTCAGCTTTAGATAGTGACATGCAAATCAAGACAAAGCAGTCAATTGGCGTGCTGTTTTCAACCATTTTAGGCGCGTTTATGCGATATCAAGTTTGTGCGCTTGGCGGGGAAGCTATTGATCGGCCTGAAAAGGCAGCGAAGTATGTTAAAGCGCTTTTGTACGGAAAAACAATCGAGCATCTTTATCTTTTGCTTCTAGATAAAGACAATAATCTGCTCGATGCGATTTTGATTGGAAAAGGCACTGTTGACAGTGCGGCTGCATACCCGCGTGAGGTTGCTCGAATGGCTTTGAAGCATAAGCAATACGCGAAATATGCAATCTTAGCGCATAATCACCCGAGCGGCAATTTAGATGAATCTCCCGACGATATAATCGCGACTGTTAAAGCGAAAAACGCCCTTGAAGTGATAGGAATCAGAGTTGTTGATCATATTATAATTGCCGGCGAAAAATATAAAAGTTTCGCTGAGGCAGGCATAAAGCCGTTCGACTATGATTAGGAGAAATTTATGGATATACTTTTTAAAAATGTAACCGTTTTAACGATGGAAAGCGAAAACGATGTATTTTATGACTCTTTTGTAGGCATTTTGGACGGAAAGATTTGCTATGTGGGTGAAAATCGTCCTCAAAGCACGATAAAACGCGAAATTGACGGCAAAAACAAAGTTTTAATGCCTTCATTGATTAATTGTCACACTCACAGCCCAATGTCGCTTCTTCGTGGATATTCAAACGATGTAAAGCTTCAAAAATGGCTGTTTGAGGACATTTTTCCGGCGGAGCGCAAAATTGATAATAATATGGCGTTCGTCGGCGCTTTGCTTTCAATTGCCGAAATGGTTGCATCAGGCACAGCTTCAATGAGCGACATGTACCTCGGTTTGCCGCACATTGCTGAAGCGGTTGAGCAGGCAGGTATGAAGGCTAACTTGTCAAACGGAATCATTCATTTTGGCGAAGAAAAGTGCGACTTTAAAGCGTCAAAAGAATACCGCGAGACGATCGCGGTTGTTAAAGAATATCATTTGAAAAATCACCCGCTTATTAAAGCTGATGCAAGCATACATGGCGAATACACATCTGCGCCTGACACTTGGCTTCAGGTTATGGAATTCGCGAAAGAATATAGCCTGCGTATGCACATACATCTTTCAGAAACGAAAGTTGAATTTGAGCAGTGCAAAGAACGCCACAAAGGTCTGACACCGACACAAATTTTTGATAGATACAGGCTTTTTGAGCTGCCGGTATTTGCTGCGCATGGCGTTTATTTAGACGATCGTGATATTGAAATATTGTCAAAAAACAAAGTGACTGTTGTGCATAACCCAATTTCGAATTTGAAGCTTGCAAGTGGCGTTTCGCCTGTGTTTAGAATGGTGCAAAATGGTATAAATATAACTCTTGGCACTGACGGCATGGCGTCAAATAACTCAAATGACCTGTTTGAAGAAATAAAGATGGCTTGTCTTTTGCAAAAGGCGATTTGTGATGACCCTACGGCAATTACTGCGTTTGAGGCGCTTGAAATGGCAACGAAAAATGGTGCGATAGCGCAAGGGCGCGAAAGAGAATGTGGTGTGATTAAAGAAGGCTTCGACGCTGACCTTATAATGATCGACTTCGATAACGAGCGGCTGACCCCATCATATGACCCGTTTTCAACAATTGCTTATTCCGCCACAGGGCAGGATGTAGTTTTAACGATGTGTAAAGGCAAAATTCTTTATGAAAACGGTAATTTTAACACTTTAGATATTGAAAAAGTGCTGTTTGAGGTTAGAAATGCCAAAGAAAAGTTAAAAAAGTAAATTTCAGGACGAAAAAAATCAATGATATCATTTAAAAATGTCTCCAAGTCGTTTGGAGAAAATGTTATAATCTCAGATGTAACTTTTCATATGCAGGATAATGAGAAAGTTGCGCTAGTTGGTGTAAACGGGGCGGGTAAGACGACTCTTTTTCGGGCGCTTACAAAAGAATATGAGATTGATTCGGGCGAAATCGTCGTTCCGCCTTCTCTTAATATCGGTTATTTGCCCCAATCTGCGACTGTTGAAAGCGATAGGACGCTTCATGAAGAGATGCTTTCTGTTTTTAACGATTTGATTAAAATGGAAGCCCGCCTTAGAGCAATGGAGCAGCAAATGGCGGAAACATCAGGCGTTGAGCTTGAATCTCTAATGAAAAAGTACGCTGATTTGCAGCATGATTTCGAAGAAAAAGACGGATATGAATATTTAAGCCGCGTAAAAGGTGTCATCAAAGGGCTAGGCTTTTCGGAGGAAGAAAGTAGAAAAAATATCAAAGTTTTATCGGGCGGCGAAAAAACCCGCGTTGCGCTTGGTAAGCTGCTTCTTTCAAAGGCTGATGTGCTTCTTCTTGACGAGCCGACAAACCATCTTGACATAACTTCAACAATTTGGCTTGAGGATTTTTTAAAAAATTACCCCGGTGGCATGATAGTAATATCTCACGATAGATATTTTCTTGATAGAGTCGTCGGCAAAGTTGTTGAAATTGAAAATAAAAAATCTACGGTGTATCATGGCAATTATTCATATTTCGCTGCGAAAAAAGAAGATGAACGCGAAAATCAGCTTAAGCAATACATCGACCAACAAAAAGAAATTAAACGTCAAGAGGAAATAATCGCAAGATATCGCTCGTATTCGACTGAGAAGCAAATTAAACGGGCGAAAAGCAAAGAAAAAATGCTCGAAAAGGTGGAGCGGCTTGATAAGCCCGAAAGTTTGCCTAAATCAATGCGGCTTAAACTGTCGCCAAAGCGCGAAAGCGGCAACGACGTTCTATCCGTTAAGAAAATTTGCAAAAAGTTTCCGGATAAGCAGCTTTTTTCAGATATTTCGTTTGAAATTAAAAAAGGTGAGCGTGTTGCTTTGATTGGTGCAAACGGCACAGGCAAAACGACTATAATCCGTGCAATTTTGGGCAATGCTGATTTAAACGGCGGCGAGATCAAGCTTGGAGCTAACGTTTTCGTGTCGTATTACGACCAGGAACATCAAAATATTGATATCAATAAAACGCTCTTTGACGAAATATCAGACGCTTACCCAAAAATGACGTCACTTGAAGTACGAAATGCGCTTGCCGCCTTCATCTTCATAGGCGATGACGTTTTTAAAAAAGTTGGGATGCTAAGTGGAGGTGAGCAAGGCAGATTGTCGCTTGCTAAAATAATTCAGTCGGGCGGTAACTTTTTAATACTAGACGAACCGACTAACCATTTGGATATTTATTCAAAAGAAATTTTAGAGAATGCGCTTAAAAACTACACAGGAACGATTTTGTACATTTCGCATGACAGATATTTCATAAACAGCACGTCAACAAAAATTTTGGAGCTTTCAGATGGGAGTTTAAAAGAATACGCCGGTAATTATGACTATTACTTGGAAAAAAAATCGGATGCTTTGGACAATAGAGTCGGTTTGCCAATTGTTTTGGAAGAAAAAGTGACGGAAGCTAAAGCCGACTATATCGCAAGCAAGCAAAAGGCTGCCGATGATCGTAAAATAGAGAACAAAATCAGAAAGCTCGAGCAGCAAATTGAGCAATCAGAAAAGGCGATCGAAGAAGTTAACGTAAAGCTTTCCGATCCGGAAATTAACACCGACCACGAAAAAACATCGGAGCTTTTCGACAGACTTATAGAGCTTGAAGAAAGCCTGTCTGAGTTTTATGAGCAGTGGGAGATAGTGACTCAAAATATGTCATAACGAGGGCGAAAAATGGATCAGGTGAAAAAACAAATAGATAAAAGACCTGAAGAGCAGAGCTTAACCTTTGCCATTACGGCTGTAATTTCGATAATTATACTTTGGAGCATATTAAATAGAGGCGTACTTTCGCTTCACGGAGATTTCTATTTTACTGGCGCTCAGCTAATGATAATTGACGGTATAATAAGAGGTGTCTTCGCTATTTTAGCGATGATTGTGCTTGGAAAGATTATACAATCTAACGGATTTAAATTTTCCTTTACCACTTTAGGCTTTAAAAAAGGTGTTTTTGCGCACGCTCCTTTGCTTCTGCTTTTGCTTGCCGCACCATTTATCGTTTTGAGTATGCTCGACGCTAGTTTAACCTTTACAAACGTCATGACATGGCTTGGTCCTATGGCAGTTTTTGATATCGGCAATGCTGTCTGGGAGGAAGTTTTATGGCGCGGCGTTCTTATGACAGGAATGTTGATTTTTTGGAGTTCAACATGGGAAGATAAGCCAACAGTGCGTAAAAGAGTGTTGCTCATGCTAATTTGCAGCCTTGCGTTTGGGCTTATTCATTTTAATGGCGGACTGTTGCATATTGCATCGGCTACTGTTATGGGAACAATATTTAGCGCTGCATATATCTATTCAAAAAACTTACTAGCTTGTTCGATTGTACATGCGCTTATCAATTATATACTTAGGGCAATATTCTTTATGTTTGATGATTTAGAGCTTGGAATTATGTTGTTCACGCGGTTTCTTATCGTAAATACTGTTTTGGGCATTATAGCAGTTCCTTTCGCTATTTTGCTAACAATAAAAGCTGAGCCTTTTTGGCCTGAAGCAGAAGTTTTACAAGAGTATAATCAATGAAGTTTGTTGCAATAATAAGTCAATCGATCTTTTTTTCAAAAATTCGGAACTCTTTTAACAATACGTTCGTTTAATCAATTATAAAACAAAAATAAACAAAAAAATAAATAAACGAAAGTGAGATGATCAGCGTGAAAAACGTAAAAAGGATTTTAGCATCATTAATGGCAGTAATTATGATTTTAGGTATTGGTTCAGTTTTTGCAATGGGCGATAACGGAGATACTTATCAGACAGAAAAAACAGCGGTTTTTTTCATCATTGAAGATTCTGAAACTTCAATGATAAGCGAAAATGGCGAACTTATTATTCATATCCATGACGAAACTGAGATAATTTTTGAAGATGAAACAGATGTTCGCGAAGCTTTGGAAGAAGGTCAAGTACTCATTGAAGTTTTAAACAACAGAAGGCTTACTGTAACCTTTGCAATTACTACAAGAAGTGAACCTCCGCAAACGACTCCTTCAAAAATCGTAGTTCATTTTGAAACAGCTGTGCATTTGCCGCTTGAACTTAACGGCGAGGGATATGAAAACGGTGAAAGTGGTGTTGTCACTCCGATTCATCAGTTAACAGAAGAAGAATTAAACGAAATGTATGAAGCAATGCAGCTTAACGGCGAAGTTGTAATTCGCGGCGAATTTGTAGAAGCTCCGGCTCCATTTTTAGTACGCGGTGACGGAAGAATCGACGTAATGGTTCCCCTTCGTGCAATAGCAGAAGCGCTTGGATATGATGTGAACTGGGATCATGAGGTTCAAGGCGTGCGTCTCGGTGCTGCGATTAATCTTTGGATCGGCAGAGACGAGTACGTCGTAGGAAGAATGGCTCCAATAGAACTCGGCGTTGCTCCAAAGCTAGTTGAAGGCGTAACATTTGTTCCTATGACCTTCTTTAGAGATGCTCTAGGATATACGATTTACTCTTTCGAAGGTCAGGTAGTTGTAGCTGAATCTGTAGAAGGCGAAGAAATGTATTAATCGTCCTGCCTTAGAAAGGGGGATTAGGCACCAAAGTTGCCGTATATTTAATTGGTGTCGCAATAGATTTGAATAATAATTTTCAAAAAGCGTACCCATAATTTAGGATACGCTTTTATTTTTTTGGAAACTATGGTAAAATAGATCAGATATTAAATTCAACTTTCAAGGAGCAGCTATGTTCCCATTTATTGCAATAATAATAGCAACATTTGTATTGCTTTTGGCATCGACCATAATCGGGCTACCGATTTGGTACGGGCTTATTGTAAGCTTTATAATGTTTGTACTGCTTGCCAGAAAGAGGGAACATTCGCTTAAAAGCATCGGCCTTATGACTTTAGGCGGGCTTAAAAAGGCGTCCATTGTTGTATCAGTGTTTGTATTTATAGGCATGCTAAGCGCAAGTTGGATTTTAAGCGGAACAGTTCCGTATCTCGTTTACTATGGAGTTCAAATTATCCATCCGTCTGTTTTTTATGCTGCTGCGTTTTTACTTTGCGCTTTGGTTGCATATATAATCGGCACGGCATTCGGAACGGTTGCGATGGTCGGGGTTATGCTTATGGCAATTGCTGTCAGTAACAGCATGAACGTCTACATTGCCGCAGGGGCGATAATTTCGGGCATATTTTTTGGTGACAGGGCATCGCCTATGTCTTCGTCGCTTACGCTTCTTGGCGCTGTTTGTGAAACTGAGCATTATTCAAATGTCAAAATGGCGTTTAAAACGGCGATAATACCCGGGATTTTAACGCTTATTGCATTTCTTTTACTATCACTTGGCGGTAACTTTGAATCCGCTTCAAGCACTATTACCGATGACATTTCCGCAGAATTTGCCATTTCTCACGTCTCGCTATTACCGATTGTTGTAATTTTGATTTTATGTCTTATAAAAGCTAACGTTCGTATCGCAATGTTTTTTAGCAGCTTAACTGCATGGATATTAGCTTTCTTTATGCAGTCGGAAAGTATGCTTAGCATATTACAAGTTGTATTAATTGGCTTTGAACTGCCAAATGATTCGCCGCTTTATGATATAATTCGCGGCGGAGGGATTTTGAACATGGTAAACGTTGCGATAATCGTAGCGCTATCGTGCATGATAGCGGGAATTATCGAAAAAGTCGGCTTCATACGAATCACAGCGGGTACTGAAAATAGAGATTCGCGCATCATGCTTTTTATCAAAACATCTGTCGCGTCTTTAATTAGCGCCGCTGTCGGCTGTAATCAAGCAATTGCTGTAATAATGACACCCGCTCTTCGAAAAGAGTATTATTTTAGAGCAGGTCTTTCCAGTCAGGAATTAGCAAAAGATGTGTCAGTTTCTGCAATGATTATCCCGATTTTGATACCGTGGAACATCGCGGTTATGGTGCCGGTTGCCGCCCTTTCGATAAGGGGCATCGGATATATGCCTTTTATATTTTTTGCGTATTTTATGCTGATTTATAGAGGCTTAGTGTTATATTGGGGTGATCGTGGCGAAAAAAGATTGCAAAAAATCACTAAAATTAGAGAAATGCCATTGAATTTGCTTCTTCGTGGTGTTATAATAAAGCTTGGGTCTTTATGTCTTAAGAAAATCGGTCGAAAAAAGGATTAATATTGGGCAAAAAGGCGATAATTTGGGGTTAGGAATGATTTAACAGTGATTTTTGGAGCAGACATCGGCATTGACCTTGGAACTACAAGTGTTATAATATATGTTGATGGACAGGGCATCGTCTTATATGAGCCTTCTGTTGTGGCAGTGAATCGCACGAGCGGCGAAGTAATTGCTATTGGGGATGACGCGCGCCGTATGGTCGGCCGAACACCTGAAAATATTAGAGCAGTAAGGCCCCTTAGCGAAGGCGTAATTTCAGACTTTGAAATGACAGAAAAAATGCTCAAATACTTTATTAACAAGGCGGTCGGCAAGCAAATTTCAATGCGCCTCAGGCCTAGAATTTGCGTCTGCGTGCCAAGCGGGGCAACTGAAGTTGAGTGTCGAGCAGTTGAAGACGCGACTTTGCAAGTAGGGGCCAGGGAAGTATTCTTAATAGAAGAACCAATAGCCGCAGCAATTGGCGCGGGCATTGATATATCGCGCGCTTGCGGCAACATGATCGTTGACATCGGCGGTGGAACTACCGATGCGGCTGTAATTTCGCTCGGAGGGGTTGTTACTCAAGCTTCAATTAAAGTTGGGAGCAATAATTTAGACGATGCTATAATAAGATACATGAGAAAGAGGCATAATATATTAATCGGCGAAAGCAGCGCAGAAGAACTTAAAGTTAATATTGGCACTGTTTTTGAAAGAATGATGCCGATTGCTATGGACATTAAAGGCCGGAATTTAGTTACGGGATTGCCGAATGTTATAGCTGTTTCATCCGACGAAATGCGATATGCTTTGCATGAGCCTATAATGAACATTGTTGAAACAATTTGCGGCGTCATCGAAAAAACGCCTCCTGAGCTTGTCGCAGACATTTCGGAGCGCGGCATAGTTTTAACAGGCGGAGGAAGCCTTGTTTACGGGCTAGATAAGTTAATAAGCTATAGAACAGGAATAAGTTGCATAATAGCGGATGACGCGCAGTTATGTGTTGCAGTTGGAACTGGAAAATATATTGAATATATATCAAAACACAAAACAGCAGGGATAAAAGTTCGAAAAAGACGATAAAATACAGCATTGATCCCTTGCGAACTTTATTTGCAGGGGCTGCGCCACCAAAATAGAGAAATTATTTAATTGGTGGCGTAATAACACGCCCAAAGGAGTTGGCTCTATGCTAAGAGGTATTTACACATCAGCAGTAGGTATGACAACGCAGATGAATCGGATGGATGTTTTGTCAAATAATATAGCGAATGCCAATACGAACGGCTTCAAACGGGACACCGTAGCAACGCGAAGCTTTTCGGACGAACTTATGCTAAGAATTAACGACAGGACAGACTTTGCAGGCAGTAGAGTCATAGGCAACATTCGTCCTGGCGTTTTTGTTGATGATATTTTTACTGATTTTTCAACAGGCCCTTTGGATATAACACACGGATCTCTTGATGCGGCCATTGCCGGTCGTGGCTTTTTCGTTGTTCAAGATACTGACGGAAATGGAAATAACATCGAGCGCTTTACGAGAGATGGTTCGTTTACGCTTAACAATGACGGCGTTTTAATGATGAACTCCGGGCAAAGGGTTTTGGGCGAAATGGGCGAAATCACTTTACCGACAGGATATGTAACGATTTCTGAACTTGGTGAAGTTTACGTTGACGGCGAATATATAGACACGCTTCGAATTGTAAATTTTGAGGACAAGCATACATTAAGAAAGCACGGACATAACCTTTTTAACACGACAGACCAATCGGTTCAAACCGAGTTTGCAGGGTCAATCGTTCAAGGTGCGCTTGAGCGTTCCAATGTAAATTCCGTCCGTGAAATGGTTGAAATGATAACAGTTATGCGCGCGTATGAAGCAAATCAAAGAGTTTTAACGATACAAGACGGCATACTTAGCAATGCGGTTAATGATATAGCTAGAAGATAAATCTATAAATTAGGAGGAAGCAAACTATGATGAGATCGCTTTGGACGTCGGCCTCTGGTATGACAAGCCAACAGCTTAACGTTGATACTATCGCAAATAACTTAGCAAATGTTAATACAACCGGATTTAAGAGGGAGAGGCTTGAGTTTCAGTCACTATTATACGAAACGATGAGAAGGGCAGATCTTGACCCGGCGAACCCAGTATCAAGGCCTGTTAATTTGCAAGTTGGGCATGGCGTAAGGCCGATTGCTACAAGCCGCTCGTTCACTCCGGGTAATCTGCAACAGACAGAAAACCCTCTTGACTTTGCGCTTCAAGGCCCCGGATTTTTGCAAATTGCAATGCCTGACGGAAGTGTCGCATTCACAAGAGACGGTTCTTTTAGAATGAGCGTTAACGAAGACGGCAGCTTTTCACTTGTCACATCAACCGGCTTAATGCTTCTTAACACAGATGGGGGGCCGATTACTATACCGCCTATGGTTAGAATAAACGATGTTTTTGTTAATGACTCAGGCGGAATTGGATTTATGAATCCCGATGGTACGGTTACAGATTTAGGCGTATCTATTGGAATCGTGCAGTTCACTAACGACCAAGGGCTTTTGGCTATCGGAGGCAACCTTTTTGAGCAATCTCCGGCGTCCGGGCCTCCGATTAATGAGTGGGAAGGTGAGGTTCTTAGAACTACTACTCTCATACAAGGTTCGATTGAAATGTCAAACGTTCAAGTTGCTCAAGAGATGGTAGACCTTATCGTGGCACAAAGGGCATATGAGCTTAACTCAAGGGTTATCCAAGCTTCTGATGAAATGCTTCAGCAAGCGAACAACTTAAGACGAGGATAGTATTAAATCGTTCGTGAACATCGAAATACTACTTAAGGAGTGTTTAAAATGTCTGTAGGCTTTGGCGTTAATCTTATAGATTCATATTCGGCAAGACGTGAATGGGAAATGCAAAATTCTGAAAGAACTGCCTCATCTTTTCAGGAAACTCTTGAAAGAGTTGCCGCAGAAGGTGACAGTGTGGCTTTAAGAAAAGCAGCAGAGGAGTTCGAAGCTCACTTTATACAAATGATGTTTAGCACAATGCGCCGAACTGTTGATACGAGCAACAGCTTCATACCAAGAAGCAGCGCGCAAGATATATTTGAGGATATGCTTTTTGAAGAAGCGTCAAAATCCGCGGCAAGATCAGGCGGAATAGGCCTTGCGGATTTCATTTACAGACAACTTTCTGTTGGCATGCAAGTGCCGCCGGTCGTCACAGAGCCGGAATCAGAGGAATAGTAGGAGGGTTTTGAATAAATGGTTAGAAGAATTTTTACATCAGAATCTGTTACAGAAGGGCATCCGGATAAGTTATGCGATCAAATTTCAGATGCAATATTAGACGCAATGCTTGCGCAAGATCCAATGTCAAGAGTTGCCTGTGAAACAGTTGCAACAGCAGGGCTTATTATGGTTACGGGCGAAGTTACAACGAACTGTTATGTTGACATAGATAAAACTGTGCGTGATACAGTTTGCAGTATCGGCTATGACAACCCGGAATGTGGATTCAGCGGCTCGACCTGTGCCGTTTTAGTAACGCTTCAAGGGCAATCACCTGATATTGCGATGGGTGTAAACGAATGCCTTGAAAGACGACAAGGTGAAGATAATAGATCAACAGGCGCAGGAGATCAGGGCATTATGTTCGGCTATGCTTGTAACGAAACGAAAGAGCTTATGCCTATGCCGATTTATCTTGCACATGGGCTTACGAGACGCTTAGCGGAAGTTCGAAAAAACGGAACGCTTCCGTTTTTATACCCTGATGGTAAATCACAGGTGACCGTTTTATACGAAGATGATAAGCCTGTTGCGGTGACTGATATTGTTATTTCAACACAACATAGCAAAGATGTTTCTCAAGATACTATCGAAGAAAATGTTAAGGAGCATGTTATTAAGCATGTTATCCCGGAGGAGCTTTTAAAAGGTGACACAAAGTATTATATAAATCCGACAGGGCGCTTTGTAATCGGCGGGCCGATCGGTGACGCAGGTCTTACTGGTCGTAAAATAATCGTTGATACTTATGGTGGATATGCAGCTCATGGCGGCGGAGCCTTTTCCGGCAAAGACCCTACAAAGGTTGATCGTTCTGCCGCTTACATGGCAAGATATGTCGCGAAAAATATCGTTGCGGCAGGCATGGCAGCTAAATGCCAAGTTGAGCTTTCATACGCGATTGGCGTTGCACATCCGGTTTCTGTATTTGTTAATACATACGGAACAGGGAAGTTTTCTGATGAAAAAATCAGCGAAATTATTTTTGAATGTTTTGATATGCGGCCTACAGCAATTATTGACAGATTTGAGCTAAGGCGTCCGATTTACAGGCAAACGGCCGCGTATGGCCATTTTGGACGAAGCGACCTTGATCTTCCGTGGGAAAAACTTGACATGGTCCAAGAACTTAAAAAGAAATTATAAAGGACAGATTTTTTCGGCTTTGCCTCAAAAATCGTATTTTGATTTCGCTACTTAGGCGCTCGCAAAGATCAAAATACTACGGGGCGCACAACTTATGTGCGCCTTTTTTTACTTCAAGTTCTGAGTGATTTCTGTTTATTTTGCAGCATAACAAGCGCTTTTCCGGCTCTTGTTTCGCGTGTAGCCTGCTGCTTGGCGCCTCCGACCCAGTCACAATAGCCTCTTTTGTAGCCGTCTGTTAAGCTTTCAAAAAAGCCTTTCGCTTCTACATCATCTTGCAAAACTATTGTTAATTCTTCGGGAACTATAATTTCCCCTTTGCTTCTTTCCATTTAAATCACCCCTTTGAACATGCCGCCGCTGGCGGCACAAATAAATAATGAAAGCGGGAAACCCGCGAACATTTATGGTATACTTTCTCGGAACAGCAGTACACTACAGAGCA
>Ga0131853_10001465_pt1 | contig 42180 bp, 30 predicted proteins | sample TergutLab28metaG_FD_92764 | JGI IMG/M metagenome (GOLD analysis project Ga0131853, IMG submission 92764) | Labiotermes labralis P1 segment gut microbial communities from Petit-Saut dam, French Guiana - Lab288 P1 (version 2) (version 2) | ecosystem: Host-associated > Arthropoda: Insects >...
CCAAAAGCACCCAACCCACAAATTCAGTAGTAGCCATCGGTTCATGTATCAAACGAAAACTTGTCATCCAAAAATGAGGCTGATGTGTAAAGTCTCTCCACCATCCGTCCATAATAGACTCCTCTCCAAACAAAACATTATATGACTGAATGGTATTTATTATATGAATTTGATTACTCTGCCAATTATTCCAAACACAACAACACAATCCCATATCATTAAATATTTTACTTAATAATCTCCAATCCTCAAAGTTTATAAAGACATTGTGTCTTCCTATCAACAATTCATAAATACAGTTAATCCCATTGTCATAGCTAGGCAGAGGCAATATCTTGAAGTTGTAGTTTAGCTGCCAGCCTCTCTCGTGCATGGCTTGCATTATACCAAAGCGCATTAGAATGTCTAGTTCACATATGTAGAAAATATATCCGATTGACTGCCACTCGTTAGAAGGCTGTGATATATTTAATGCCTGCACTATATTTTGTCCTTTGTTATAATCTGCACCAATTGTTATAGGCATCCAGCAATTGGGTCCTACATGCGTATTAACCGTCGAGGAATAGACGGCAAAATTGAACCACGAGGGGATGTTTGAGTCTAGAAGGGCTTGATACAGCAAGAACATTGTTTCCCAAAAGGGATTATGCTCTATGTTGCTCACATAAAATACTACTCCTTGAATGTGCATGGAATCAAACGCAAGTTCAATAATGTTCTTTAGATAACACACGCTATTTTGCTCGGCGATGGAATGTGCATTAAAAACAATACTCGTAAACCAAAATTGATTGAACAAAGCGCCCAGCCGGTAGCTTGGTATATATCTTGAATATAAATTAAACCACTCCGCCCACTCATATTCATATGCATCCCATGCAGGAGTAGATACGAGTACAGGCACTCCCTCTACATAAACAACGACATAGACATCCGTAATCATAATATAATTAAGGCGAGCGCCTTGTTCCCCTGACCAAATCGCATACAGCGTAATATCCTGTGTAATAGGAGTGTTCCAGTAAAATCGTGATGCAGCATACGGCCACACTCCCCAAAACATAAATGTATAGTCCTCGTGTGTCGGAATGTAAACGGGTGGGGTCAAGGTGTCGCCGTGGTTGACCTGTATAGAGAATGTATCGCCCGTGCCGTTGTTTAGACTAAATGTAACTGTGTGGTATGAACTCCATACCGCCGTTAGTATAATTGAATCTCTGATACGAGTGGAAAATTCAAATCTGACTCCGTCTAGCGCCCAGTATCTAAACGAGTAGTTGGGCTTAGTTGGCGAAGGCTGCGGCATATTGGCAAACCAACCGTCAATAACTTCTTGCGTAAAATAATTCCCTGTTCCATCATTTAGATAAAAGATAACTATGTGGCTGGGAATAGGCGGGTTATATTGCCAAATTGCTATAAGCATAACATTACTCGTGATAGGCAACTCCCAGTTAAACGGAATAAAATCAAGGCACACCCAATGCATAAATTCATAATTTTCTTTTGTAGGGATAGGTGCGTCCATAGTAGCACCAAACGGCACAATCATTGTAGTAGAAAAATCCCCGGTGCCGCCTGCAAGGTAAAATGTAATTATAGGACTTCGTTCCCATCTGGTATGATACATACCATTCGGAGCATTGGCTATGTAATTGGCATAAAAAATTTGTCCTGTCGCATTATTATACCAACCCATAAAGGTATATCCTGCTCTTATCGGTGGCGAGATACCGTTTATGGCATCAGGTCTTGTAATGCTACTGTTTGTCTTGTTGAATCTAACCACATGCGACCTGCAAGCGGACAACTCCACTCCCCAAAAGACAGGGCGTTGTATGTCAATTATGAAGCCTGGTGAAAGTTGTATTGGCTCCGGATTCCATTGTTCATGCCATCCGTTCGGTCTATTTATGTGTTCGGTGTATATTGTAACATTATCGCTAAAACCGACTATATGCTCTTCTATGTGCGTTACTGTGCTTGGAATTATAAGGTTGGTCAAATTTTCCATCTCACTAAATGCCCGATGTTCTATATGTGTTAGACTGCTTGGTATATGTACACTAATAATATCGTTATTACCAGAAAATGCTAAGAACCTAATCGCTGTTATGCCTTCGGGCATTCTAAGATTACCATCAAATCCTGCTTGTGCAACAAACCCCCGTACAACAGTACCTTCGATGATCAAGCCGTGTGTGCCTCTATCAAGTGTAGGAAGTGGATTATCCGTCCACCGCCAATAGATTCCTAGAGGAGGAGGTGGTAGTATGCTTTCCGTAATTGCTGCGTTGAGTGCAGGTCGTAAATAATTTCTTGCTGTTCCTCCTATTGTTATTGCTTCATTTGCTGTTGCTGCTTGATTTCTAAGCGTTCCATTTCTATCAAAAGTACGGTTAAAGTCTGTGCATGGTAACTGAAACAAAAAATTACCTATAAAGCTTAAACTTGTATTGATTCCGTCAGCTCCTAATGTTTTTAAGAAATAATTATAACGAATAACAACTCCATTTTGATTGTTGTTAATGAATCCTGCAATACCACCTACACTAGTAGTATATCCATTAACTTCACCTGCGTTATGATTATTTTTTAATATACTGCTGCCAAGAACACTTCCTACAATTCCGCCAACATTACCCCTGCCTTGAACAGTACCAAAGTTGTAGTTATTAACTATTGTACTACTGCCTCTGATTAAACCCGCAATACTACCAACAACCGAACTGCCGCTAATATTGTTAGTACCTATGGCACCAAAAATACGACTTTGTTTTATACCAAGATTCATTATTGTGCCGTCTTCAACAACACCAAATAAGCCTTGATAACTTTCAGAAGTAGAAATGTAGATGCCTCTAATAGCAAAACCATCACCATTAAAAATGCCCCGGAATGGCCTTTCATTATTTCCTATAGGCTGCCATTCATTAAACCTACGCCTTGTCGGGTTAGTTGGGTCTATGGGATATACAAGAGGGTTTACTTCAGTCCAAGTTTCCCAGCTTTCTAGGTTAGTATCACTGTTTAGGAAAATATCGTGTGTTAATATAAAATGCTTGTTTGGCGGAGGATTGGTTGCATTTGGCAGTGGAGAATACCTTGGATTTCCACCATTCACTTGAGCAGCTAGGTATGCAAGCTGTGCTGCAATGCTTATTTGATAAGGATTTTCAGCAGTCCCTTCTCCATGTACAAATCTGCTAAGTCTTCTACCATCCCAAACAGTAGGTAATATTCTTGCCGAATGTGCCGACCAATTCGCTGCATTTTTATATGCATTTACACTGCACCTTGGCACAAAAATATTACTTGTATTTGGATTGGTAACAATCCTAGTGCCAGTAAATACATTCGTGCCTAATGTCGTTATAGCACCTGCAGCTTGTCCCTGTGCCACAGTTCTTTCTATGTATACTCTTTCTAAGTTTGTACTGCGATAAAACGCATTGTTTTCTATGCTGGCAACAGAACTTGGAATAGTTACTCCTTGTATTCTGTCATTGCTTTGAAAAGACTCAGGACTAATTTGAACAACCATGCGTTGAGGGTTTTGCTCGGGATCTATGAATTCGCTAATTGGAGCAAGCGGAATGTGCAACGGAGCAATCCTGTCGGGTATAACAAGATGAGCGTCTAACGGTAATGCAAAATTTAATTCTTTTGTTATGTTATCATCATCAACCCATTCATGAGCAAGTCCTTCAACTGAAAAACTATTTGTGCCACTTGTCCTAAGTGCCACACTTGCAACAGCCCTATGAGCATTAAGTAATCGTGTTTGGTGTACACCGTCAGGAACATTCACTGTAAATTGGTCCGCATTATTTAGTAATGCATTTCTGACTTGAACTGCCGTAAGGTATGGATTTACCGATAACATTAGCGCAGCCACACCAGCAACATGAGGCGCTGCCATGCTTGTCCCTGACGCTAATGCATATCCTTGTGCTACTTGTTGATAATTACCACTGAACGGATGAGTCGGACTAGCTGGATTCCATCTATCTACAGGAAAAGTGCTAACAATACTAGTGCCAGGTGCATAAATATGAACTGAATTCATTCCAAAACTTGAACCACCTGCTCTTGCACCATTCTCTTGAATATTTCCCACAGATATCACATTTGTAACATTAGGAAAATTCCTTGCATCTCCAAAACCTGCAGGAAACTGTGGTGTTAAATCCGTGTTACCAAACTCATTGTTTCCTTGGTTTCCTGCACTTGCGACAAGTATTCCTCTATTGTTTCCAAAGCGAATAACTGCATCTCTTTGTGCAACAGTCCAATTAGGATTTGGGGGAGTAATGCCACTTGGTCTTGTAGGCAAAGTCCACCTAAAACTTGCATTTATAATGCGAATTCCGTTTGCTGCTGCCCAGTCAAGTTGTTCCACAAAATTATTAATATTCCAATTTAAGTTCACTAATGAAACATTTGGCGACACTCCTGCTATTCCAATGCCATTGTCTGCAATTGCACCAACTATTCCTGCAACATGAGTTCCATGGTCTAAATCTGCACCCGCTCCCGGCCTAAATCCACCCGGTAGCACTAAACTGTTTCCTGCTAAATCAGGATGATTGACATCAAAGCCTCCCTCCATAATTCCAACACGAACATTAGCGTTATCTCTTGTAAAATTCCATGCTTTTTGTGCTTGTATTCCATTAGGTTGCGTCAACCCCCACTGACGGCGATTGATACCGCCAACAACTTGTCCTTTGAAAAAAGGGTCATTTGGTGTCCAATCATGTCCGACACCAAAATTATAATCAGGCTCTGCCGCATAAACTTTATCCAACTGCTCCAACTCTTTAATAGCTCTAAGTACACCCTCTTTGCAATATTCTCTCAAGTAAAGAGTAAAAATTGCTGAAGGGCTAGACAAAGGCATTCTATCCCGAATTGAATCTATAACTATACTATCAGAAAAGTCAGAACTTTGGTCACTAATATTTTGCAGTGCCACACACTGTGCTGTCTTAACGCTTGCTGTTTTAAAACTTTGCGTGTTGATTGCGATAGCTCCATCGCTGTAGCCTTGCCTTAGAATAACGATAACTCTATCGCCTGCGAAGTCGCTATCTAGCGTAGGTGTATGTCTTGCTAAGCCAGCCGCTCCATTTGGATGCCTGTCCAACACAGCACTCACCTCATATTCCGATGCGTGAGCCGACATCATATGTAGCGATGTCACAGTTATCATACTTGCCACCACTATAGCAAGTGTCGCAATCAATGCGATTATGATAAGTTTGTTTCTTTTTATTTTTGTGTTGGTGTTTGTCATAATTATAAAATCTCCTTAGAATTTTTGTTTTTCATTGTGCGTCGCATTTGTAATTTGTTAATCATTGTCCAAGTCTAAAATTAGTTCCAAAACTTGCAATGCCTTGCACATCCTTATAGCGCACTTCAACAATAAAGGATGCAATAAACTCTACATCATTAGATACTCCATCACAATTAATGTTATTTACAATATAAAGAGTCATCTTATCATTATTGACTCGTACTGTGTCAACAAAAAAAGAGTTTGCCCCTGATGTTTGAAAGAAAAACAACAAAAGAGCATTGTCTTCAAAGAAGCTACTACCATAGTGCTCCCATATTGGAGCGTTAAACCAAGCAACTTTGTAGCTATCAAAGAAAGAAACCAGCTCGCAAGATGAACGAATTATAGCAGATATTCTATCCGTCCCATCAAAATTAGTTCCGTCAAAGCTCCAGTTAAAAACCCCTTCGGTAAATTCTATTCCGTTCATGTTTGCGTCTTCCTTCTGTACAGCCCCTACCGCCGCTTTAGCGTTATCACGAGCTGTGCGTACTGCTGGTTTTGTCTCAGCAGCATTGATAGCCTCTATGCCCTCTTCTACATAGCCTTCTATGCGTTTCCAATTCACTTCGCAGTAATCGTCCTCGTATAAAGCATCAGCGTATTCTTGCAACGCTGTTATCGCACTAGCCTTATACTCCTCTAGAGTAGGAGTGCTTGTTATATCACACTGCGCTCCTATGAGTCCTATTGATAGTAGCACTACTAATGCTACCACTAAACCGGCAATTTTTCTTGCCATGTTCTTTTTTTGCATTTTTTTAATATTAACTCCTTGTTTGGTTTAGAAATTTTATATCAATATACAAGTATCCTTGTATGCAATATATGATTGAGTATACTTAAAAAGTGATTATTATTTGTGAATTGAATTCATGAAAACACTCCCTAGAATTAATAAATTTGCTAAAATTTCATTTCCATAAACGGTTACTCCTCAATAACACATCCATGTTACATATATGAAACGATTATTTTCTTAAATATTTCCAAAAAATGTAAATTATTTTAATTTATTATAACGGGAGCATAGTCAAATGTCAAGTGAATAATCAAAATTTGGTGTGAAACTTTAGTGTAGTTTTTGTGTAAGTTTTGTGTGATAATATAAAAGAAACTTCGTACAGCAATAAGACTTTGAAATAAGAAGCTAAAATAATAAAAAGACAAAATGTAAAAAAGACATGAAGAAAGAGCGTGTATTTCGCAATTTGAAATACACGCTCGTTTTATGGTTATAATGTATTAATTTAAGGTCAATAGTCTAACTCTAACTATACAAACAACTAACTACCAACCTCTGTCTTTGTGCCTGCAAATCTTCAAGCATATTTTGTAAATATACTTTGTGCCGAGCAAAATCAACAGGACACAGTTGTATATATGACACACTCTCTCCCATACTACTCTCATTTAAGCTTTGATATTGATTGCTATATAGTAAATATTGCGTTTGGGTATCGTTTGTTGCATAGTTAATGCAACTTGCTGAGTCAAAGCCCAAATAACCAATATCATACATCGTTTGCAATTTCACAAGATGAGTCTTGAAAAACTCAATAAGCCCGTCTAGTAAGAATAAAAACAACTCGCTTGGTGCAGGTTGATTATCCAATACCTTATCCATTATATCTATTACTTTATTATACGCTGTAATATTCACTGCATCCACTGTACCACCCCTCTCATTCCAGCAATCGCAATAGCAACAGCAATCACACCAACAGCAACAATCGCAATTACCAAATTGACATAGGTGATGTACAGGAAACACCATGGGCTGTGTTATCCCTACCCAGCTAATCAGCTGAACACGAAGCGGTCTATTCCCTCCCCACATCATTGACATTATATTTTGTGCGAACCCAATTCCGTTGTTAAGTGCGTGAAGAAGCTGCTGAGTATTACCGAAACCTCCAGCTGATATGACCCCAATCTGAGTAAAAGAATGATTTGAGGTATTTGGTGCACCGGTACCAACAGCATTCATAGTGGAATTTATACCAAACCCTGCAAAATAGTTGTGTACTATAGTATGAGCACCACTGACAACTCCTCCCACTATACCGCCTCTAATTTGTGTAGCATAGGTCAATGCTGAGCTATAGTTATTCATTATAATGTTGCCAAAATTATTGGGTGTAGTGGGCCAAATGGCTCCTACTATACCACCGCCAAAGAAATGCGGAGCACCGGCAAATGATAGCACTGGTGGTCGTGGCACATTTGAACCGTTAAATCCACCAATCAATCTATCAATTTCGCCTGTATTGTAGTTGTTTATTATTACATTAAAGTTTGAAACAATTATTCCCACTATCCCGCCAATGCTCTGCCAGCCCTCAACCGCACCCGTATTAAAACTATTGAATATCCTATTGTTGCTTACCATAACTCCTACAAGCCCGCCGATACGCTGCGAACCTTGAACTAAACTTGTATTAAAGCTATTAATTATCATGGAGTTATAAAGATTTGGCGGCGGCGGTGAATTAACAGGATTACCGTGCATGACGCCCACAAGACCTCCGATAGAATGGACTCCCCTTACCTGTCCGCCTTCATTAAAAACATTTAAAATATGGGTTTGGTATATTCCTCCCGCAATACCACCGATATACCAGCCACCTTGTATAAAGCTGTATCGTACGCCTAAATTTTTGATAGTAGCAAACGACACAAAGCCAAACAATCCTAAATGAGACCCGAATAAACCGTTATTGTCATCATAATTGTTGATATAGATATTGTATACAATAAACCCATTGCCATCAAACACTCCACTAAAAGGACTGCAAAGATTGCCAATAGGTGTCCATAATTCATTATTGAGATAAATGTTCCTAGTTAGTACGAAATACATATCACCGAATCTAATTCCATCTAAATAAAAATCCTCATTAACTAAATAAGCAAAATGCCTCAACTGGAAGGCACTGCCTATCCTAGTCGGATCGTAAAAAGTCCCACTACCTCCATCAAAAAGAAGTAATCCATCATTTGAAACCCACTTAGCATACAAACCTATATGCCATCCAAAATTTCCGTTATACCAGCACAAAAGTGCATTATTAAAATGTTCATTTGTTAGAGTAAACATTCTTTGTCCGGACAATGAAGAACACAGAAACCATCCACTAAATATATAACCCACTCTAGACGGATTAGGCAATATCGTCCGTATCCCATATGTATGATTATTATATTGCCCATCAAACTCTAAATAACCATTACAGTCTCGATAAACAATACTTATAGCCGTAAGCGTCCAGTCCGTTAACTCAATCAAAGTAAAATTTCCCCAGCCTGTCATCTCATATACTTGCCTCGTTCTTATAGGTATGTATACAGCAATAAATGTTTTGTTTACCCCATAAAACACAAGTTCATTAATTTGTGGCGGAAACAACATATTAGAGCGGATTACACTAAGCCCCATCATATGACTAAAAGCATAATCGCCTATAGCTGTAATACTTTCAGGAATAATTAATTCTTGAATGAAATGTTGTTTTGCAAACGCACCATCTGCTATGTGAGTTATCGCTCTGCCTGCTATGTATGACGGAATTTCAACTTTCCTTATATACCAGCTTCTTAAGCATTCTAAAAATGTATTGCCTCTAAATCTAAAGCGGCTTTCCCATTCAACTGTAGTATTTATGCTAAAAACATTGTTTTCTATACTAATTACACTTCTCGGAATAAACACACTTGTTAAGTTCGGATTTTCCCTAAATACATTCGGGGCGATTTGAGTGATAGCATCTTGAATAATCCCATCTCGGACAAATCCCGAAGGAATTATAAGTTCTCCTCCAAAACCAACCACAGCTTGAAATTCTGTTATCCTATTGTTTTGTAGAGACAAAGTATTTTGTACGGACAAAGTATTAAAACCCGTCCAGCCTCTATCTAAGTACGATTGCCTACTTCCTTGTGGAATAACCAATGTTATATTCGCTCTATTAACTCCCACAAAATTATTGTTGCTAATAAGGGGTATGTTGTTGTACCAATTTTGCCAAGTATACGGCATACTAATTGTTCTCAAGCTAGTCGCATTTGAAAATGAGTTATTCTCTATGGATATTACGCTTCTTGGAATATGCACACTAACTATTTGAGTATTGCCTTGAAACGCTCTATCTCCTATTCTAGCAACTCCATAAGGTATCCTAACAGTACCATTAAAATCTTGAGGAGTTTCAAAGCTTGAAACTCTAGTCCCACCAAAAGCTAGTCCCACTGACCCGATACAAGTTCTGAAGTCAAAATTACCACTCCAGCTAACATCAACATTAGTTGGAAAAGCATTTGAGGCAATAGCCCATACACTACTTGGTACATTTATAACCCGCACATTTGAGTTCCACTGAAATGCACCAGAGAACACATCTCTCACTCCCTCAGGTATAGTTATTGTTCCATTAAAATTTGACGGAGGCGCAAAGCCGGTCACTGCTCTAGTTACGAACGATAACCCAACTGACTCTTGACAAACTACATAGTTAAAATTATTATCCCAGTAAACCCTTGCACCTATTGGAAAAGCATTAGCACCTATAGTCAATACACTGCGTGGAATATAGATATATATTATATTTGACTGCCCATAAAAAGCTCTAGCATCTATTTCAGTAACCCCTTCTGGGATAATAACTGTTCCGCCAAAGCCTTGTGGTGTGGTAAAGCCTGTTACTGCGACATTTCTAGGGACATGATGTGGTGTAAGTGCGGGTGTATTCATAAAAGATAATCCCACCGACCCAGTGCATGTTCTAAAATTGAAATTATGTCCCCACGCAACATTATCACCCCAATAAATATCTACATCTACCGGAAAAGCATTCGCCCCAACAGTTGTAACGCTTCTTGGTATTCTTACGCTTTCAAGCAAATTGCTCTCTGCAAATCCATTCTCAACAATATGATTTACAGCTCTTGTATTCTCCCCAACAATTATACTAGAAGGGATAGGAATATCTCCTTCAAGGACAGCTCCTTCTCTTGCTCTAATAGGTGCATTATTATTTGCCATCCTAGTATCAAAAGTAAAAGCAGCATTCTTAACCGCACGATAGGCGTTTAGCTTTCGACCTACATATGAAGTATGTCCAGTAGGTACATTAACATTAAAAGGAGTGCCGCTGTTAATGATAATGGATTTAAGCTGTGCAGGTGTTAAACTAGGATTAACCGACAGCATTAAAGCCGCAACGCCTGAAACATGTGGCGTTGCCATCGATGTTCCATCCCATCTAGCATAGTTTGTGTCGTTTCTATGGTAAGTTGAAAGTATATCCTCTCCAGGCGCAAAAATTCCGACGCTTTGCCGTCCCCATGCGCGATTATTGACTCGTTGTCCATGCCAATTTATTGAACTGACAGATATTACATTATTTCTGCCATTAACTATATCTGGGTCTCTGTGGAAGTCGGTCGGGAAATCTATAACCACATCATGATCAACATTGGCATTGTTTGCCGCAGTAACAAACAGACCCGGAAAAGCTAATATTGCTTCCCTCAAACGGAATCTTTGAACCTCGGTAATATAGATGCCACCACTAAAATTCAAAATGCGAATAGGTCTATCTGTTAAAAATGTTCCTGTTGCAAAATCAATTGCATCAATAATATAATCAAATGGCCAAATCTCTACATCATTGTCATAGCATATCACAGCAACTCTCAACGAAACCAATGTTACATTCCAGCAAACGCCCGTTATACCTATGCCATTATTGCCTTCGGCTCCTATTATTCCTGCGACATGAGTCCCGTGCCCATCTGAATAAGTAATTTCAGACACATTAGGGTCATCTTGAGTAAAATCTCTGCTAAGCCCAACATCAACCCTATTTACTAAATCTTCATGCGTTGCTCGAATACCGGTGTCAATTACTCCAACTATGACCTCATTATCATGACCTTGTCCGTTTCCTGTAACTATGCTCCAAGCACTAGGAGCGCCTATTCCATGTTCACCATCAAGCCCCCACTGTGCCGTACCGCTTTCATTAAGCATAAGTGGAAAATTATCACTAAAATTAGGGTCATTAAACCCGGGGTCATCTGGCCTAGACCTACGAGATAAAAAATAACTTGGAGTCGCACTAATTATATCCGGTCTTTGTTTGAGTATCCTAATAGCATCCAAAACACCCTGTTTGCAATTTTCATACAACTTGATAACAACAGTTTTTCTAAATATGTAACTATCTATCAATCTTTCAGTTATGCAAGCTCTTCCTAATACTTCCATCTCAATCTGATTTCTTACAATTGTTCTCACATAATAATTTAGAATTCTAACGCTTTTTGCACGCAACTCAGGAAAGTCCTCTATGCTTACATCAGAAAACCTAAAGCTTATCTCCTTATTAAAAGTTACTATCACTCTATCATCCGCAAATCTGTCATCAATAGAAGCAGTGCTAAAATGTCTTGCTTCGCCACTGTTTAAAATAGACGCTTGTCCTATTGAGGCATCTTGCCCCAAAATAATAATTGTGGCAAAAACTGTGATTAGTGCAATAAAAACAATAATCGTTAGTTTGTTTTTGCCAAATTTCTTTTTCCTTTGTTTTTTCATAGTCATATATATTCCTTTATTCACGATAATAGTTTATTTAACTTTTATCTAATTGTAAAATAATAATTTGGTGTAACGCCAATCACTTCAGGTCTTCGCTCAAGTATTCTAATCGCATCCAGCACACCTTGTTTGCAATCATCATAAAATCTTATAACAATGCCTAGTGTATAAATTTCATGGTCTATTAGTCTTTGACATGGAGTTGATTTCCCCAAAGCTTCATTGGTTATTTGATTTCTCACTATCATAGTCGTAGCTGTATTTAGAATGCGAATATCTCTAATGTTGTGCAATTCAGGAAAATCGTCTATTGTAAAACTTGGAAATCTAAAAGTGGTTTCTCTATTGAAACTAACAATCACTCTATCGCCTGAAAATCTTAAATCAATAGTTGCGGGACTAAGAAATCTTTCAAAACCTCCGCTAGAGCGATGAAACCTAGCTATTTGCATCAAGTTTTCGCCTGTCAAAAAGCCATTATTATACGCTTCAGTCAAGCGATAAAAATTACCGCTATTCCACACTTGAATAAATGTGTGTGGAATAAACGATATCGCATGATTATAGCGAATTCTTAAAACCTCTCCGCATGACTTAGTAATCACCTCATAAAGCGGATCACCGGGTCTCCTTCCAGATCCCCTTATGTTTGCATCATAAATCATCAAAACTACACTGCCATTAAAAGTTCCATAATAAAAAAGAAAAACATCGTCAATACTGGGAACATTATTAAACAACAGTGCCTGCGCATCCCGCTTTATTTGATTTTCCATTTCACAACAAATTATCGGTTCTTCTTCGCTTTGCACACTGTCAACAGCTTCTTTTGCTGTTTCTAAAGCAATATTTACACCAACTTTATTCGCAGCCACATTAATACCAGTTATTCCATCATTTACATAACCTTGCTTTATATCCCAGCTTTTAAGAGTAAAATTGCTCCGGCCTTTAGAATAAGCGAATAGTCTTAACTCTGCTATTGCTCTAGTCTTATGCGCTGCTAGTGTAATTGGCACAGCGTTTATTTGTTGTTTTATATACAATAATTCAACATCAACAGCAGTCTTGGTTTCTGATACATTGATAGCAGCGATGCCTTCCATTAAGTAATCCTCAATGCGCTCCCAATTAGAAAGAGTAAAATCGTTTTCATCTAAAGCATTAACGAATTCCTCCAATGTCAAGATAGTATCAGTTTTATGCTTTGCTAATGCCTCAATAGGACAAATATCTTCACAAACACAGGGACATTCATCGCACTCATCGCAAAGAACAGGTTTATCTGTGCACACACAAGAATACTCCCCACAATCTTCACAAAGAATAGGGTCGTTCTCACATGTGCAAGTATATTCCTCGCATATATAACAGTTGTCGTATTGCAACTCACAATTGGACCCCATAAAAGCAAAGGTAGAAAATAGCAATACTATTGCCATCACGATTACAATAATTTTCTTTTTCATAATAAAAAGCCTCCGATTTATATATTTTAATGAAGAACTTCACCTAAATTTTTCAAAATTAGTTTTTAATGCTTGCTAGTATATTCTATGATGTATGTAGCATAAACTCTACCGCATACATAAGTTTTTGATACATTTTCAAGACTTAAATATATACAAAACAATAAAAAAAGTGTACGGAAAACCCGCACCCTATAAAACAGACTGTTTTAATTTTTTCAATCTAAAACAAAATCATAAATAAAAAGCTTGGCGAAAAAGGTTAATTCTAAATGAATATATTTTGCGTATGAATTTGTATCCATCCTTATCGCCTCACTTTTAATTTATTTGTATTTATATATGCTTTTTTAGTTAATCATGTTTTAATTCGTTTGTTATGAATTACAGTTTTTACCAATTTTGACTATTTTACCATATACGATTTGCCTTGTCAAGAATTTACACAAACTTTTCACAAACTATTTTGTCATATTTTATTACTAAATTACCTTAAAAAAGACCTCTCCCCTCACATTAAGGTAAGATGAGAAAATCAGCATTAAATCATGGAGCTACTCCCCCACATTTTTTTAAGTCCACAGTATCATTCAAATCCTCATCATCAATGACGGGCGTTATTTCATTTTTATCTAAGTCAAGCTGTGCCTCTATGTCCCCCAGCTCACTGGATAGGTCTAGGATAGTTTGCTCGTGGTCAAAGGGTTTGTCGAGTTCAATAATCGCAGAGGTTAGTTCGGATTGGCGAGATTGGAGTAGGGTTTGAGTTTGGACTAATGCATCGTCCATTCCCTTGAAGAAATTTTCTATTCGGGTGAGAGTGCCTAAAGGTGAGTCAGAGATTTGCAGGCGGTATGAGCTGTTGCCTTTTATAAGCACATATTTGTCTAGGAAATTTTCGGTCAGCTCTGGGGTGATGATGAAGCCATACATTGATGCTATTTTTCTACCGGCGTTTACATTTGAAATATATTTATGGAGTAATTCGGCGGCGGGTTTTCGCTCGGTGAATGATTGGTTGGCTATGGTGATTGAGAAGTGAGATTCTTCGGTCGTGCTTTGCACTCCCTCAGAATGACAAAGAGATGGTGTAGAATGACAAGAAATTAAAATGCCATCTTGTAAGGCTCTTATTTTATTTGCATCCCTTAAACTAATATCCTTCTCATAATTCTCAACCTTCTCCTCAAGCCTCGCTATCATTTTTGGTAAAGCATTAGCTACATTATCCTGCAAAGCATACCTATTAACCCTATACTGATTCTGCAAAGTCCTCAAATTCCCCAGTTCAATCTCAAGCTCGTTTTTTCTCTTTATAAGAGGATTAGCAGAGGTTATTGCTTTAATTTCAGCGTAAGAGAAAGTAGTTTCATCTATATCCGAAGCCTCTCTGACACTAAAATCACCTCTGTTTATCTGACTAATAAACCTCTGCTTGTTTTCCAGTATCTGATACGAATAAGCATCAAATGTCCGCTCTGTAACATAAGTAAAAATCTCTATCTCAGCATTCTCATTGCCCTGTCTAATCCCGCGCCCCTCCCGCTGTTCTAAATCTGACGGTCGGTATGGAGTGTCTAGATGATGAATAGCTATCAGCTTATTTTGCACATTAGTACCTGCTCCGCATTTTTCTGTGCTGCCTAAGAGTATCCTAACCTTACCGGCTCTAACAGCATCAAACAATATCTGCTTTGCGGTATCAGTATTAGCATCATGAATAAAAGCTATTTCATGTGCAGGCACGCCTAGCTTTACAAGATTATATTTCACATGATTATAAACATCAAAGACAGTTTTAACAGCATAAGTAAGTATACCGTCTGCATTTGTATAAATATTATCAAGGGTGATAGCAGTTTCATCTTGTTTTTCTAATGCGGCGACATAGTCCTTGAAAGTGCATTTTGGAGTAGACAGGTCGCAAAATACAAGTTGTGTCAGCCTAGCATCCTTTGTATCATTCCAGATTCTATAAACATTCTCTACACAAACATTCACCTTGTTGGCAGGGTCATCGACAGCGGCACTATCAAAGCAACGAGGGTCTAAAGCCAGCTTCTTGCCATCGCTGGTTATTTTCAGCATATTGTCAACTTCAGGTCTAACAATACCGGCATTAATTGCCTCCGCTCGCTCCGTTATAATCTCACTTAGCCTTAGTACCTCATCAGTAGGCTTAATAGTAATAACCCGCTTAATAGCTTTAGGAACAGGCAGGTTAAGCATATCCGCCGTTTTAACATCAGCAAACTTACGATACATTTTAAGCATCTCCGGCAGGTTCACAAACTTAGCAAATCTAGTCTTACTTCTATAGCCCTGTCCGCTTGGAGCAAGCTCTAGTGCCGTAACTGTCTCACCAAAGGTCGCTGCCCAATCATCAAAGAACATTAAGCCGGCATCCCTTAAATCATCCTTAGCCAAATATGACTGCATGGTATACATTTCAACCATACTATTAGAGATTGGAGTACCGGTAGCAAAAACCACTCCCTTTTGTCCGCCATGAAGTTCGGAGATATAATCAATCTTCATGTCTAAGTCGGTTGACCTTTTACTCATTGCCCTAGAAATCCCTGCAACATTATTCATTTTAGTAAAGATGAATTTATTCTTATACTTATGAGCTTCGTCTATAAATAAATAATCTACACCCAATTCCTCAAACTTAATCAAATCATCCTTTTTGCCGTTAGATAAACTTTCCAGTGCCGCTCGTTTATTTTTTAGCACCCTCTGTAAATCCTTGACAGTAGAGCGTTTTTCTCTATCATATTTAATATCTGTCAAAGCATCCTCAATAGCATCAATCTCTTCCTGAATTTTTCGCGCCTGCCGCTCGTGTGATATAGGCAGCCTCTCAAAGCTAGACATGGCAATGACTACAGCATCCCAATTATTTGTAGCAATCCTTGATACAAACCTCAACCTATTCTCTTTCTCAAAATCCTTTTTTGTGGCTATCAGCAATTTAGCATTAGGATACAAATTTCTAAACTCATTAGCCCACTGTAGTACCAAATGATTAGGCACAACAATCATAGGCTTTTGGGCGAGCTTTAACTGGCGGAGCTTCATGGCCGCCGCCGCTATCTCAAAGGTCTTTCCGGCGCCGACTACATGATGAAGTAAGGTATTTCCTGCCGTTATAATCCTCTCAACAGCATCCTTTTGGTAATCCTTTAACTCTATATTAGGATTCATGTGAGGAAAGTCTAAATAGCTCCCGTCATATTTAGCCAGCACAATATTATTAAATTTATCGTTATAAACTTCAACTAACTCGTGTCTGCGGTTAGGCTCATCAAAAATCCATGTCTTAAATTCCTCTTGTAATATTCTTAACTTTTCTCTGGCGGCAATGGTTTCGGGTTTGTTGAGTACCCGCTTTTCTTTGCCGTCATTATCTAGGGTAGTGTCATAGACGGATGGTGTTTGAAGATTTAATGCATACTCAAAAATACGAAAGCCATTGACCCGCTCTGTGCCGTAAGTGTTGGTAGCTTGGAAGTTTTTAATACCGAAGGTATCAAGCCCACGAACACTTCTTGGCACGGGGTCATAGCCACCCTCTACCTTCCATGCTAGTGTAAATTTGTTGAAATTTACGCTTAGACTATCTCCGTATATTTTGAATTTTTCTATTAGGAATTGTCTGTAAAACTTAGTATTTATCCATGGCGTACCTATGCGGACACAAATTTCAGACGCAGTGAGGGGTATAGGCTGCACTTTAGATAAAGCTAGAGCATTGGTTTCAAACTCCGGGTGGTCAGCTGCAAGCTCTTTTGCTATTCTTAATTTCTGTTTCACATTGCCGGATAGATACTCCGTCGCAGTTTCCCAGCCGTCGTACTTATTTGCTAAATCACTAACAGGATTACGGTAGATAAGTCCATCAAGCTCTGTAATAACATCATCAAAACCCTTGCCGGTCAGCTCTTGTATAATCCTTAAATCCACATCGCCGGTTTCATTTTTACAGATATGTAATGCCTCTAATGCCGTGTCAGCTTTGGTCGGACGAATATATTTTTTGATGGTCCTCTTAGTAAAAATATCTGCCTTAGTGGCGGTGTCAGTTATCTCATCATAATTTTCTAGTGAGAGTAGCAGGGTGTAATCATTGTCCTCCCTAATAATTTTGCGGTTAGTTTTGTGATTGATGCACCCATGCCATAGAACAAAGTTATCATATAAATTGTTGAGTTGTAGTTGGCTTTTATTTAACTCCTCATCTAAGCAACCTTGAATTTGGATGCTTAGAATATGTCTTACCAGTGCTTTAATTTGCATAAGTGCGTCATGCTTAGGATTTGTTGACAGTAGCTTTGGCATTGAAACAGATACCGCTGTGCCGGTAATACTTGTATAAATATTTGGCGGAAGACATTTTATTGCTTCTAATAACGCTGCTTTCAAACCCCGTCCATCTGACACACAAGCAGTTTCATTGTTACTGCCGTACATAGATTTTCCTTTGACCATCTTGCCGAGTATCATGTGAGGATTGTCTAGGAAATACTTATTTATTTCAATCCCGTCCTCATTGGCTTGGGTGTCTATCCAGCTATCTACAGGAGAGCCAATAATTGCCTCCAGCTTCTTAAAGAATAATATGTCCGATGTAACCTCTGTTCCTGCAATATCCTTAAAAGCATTGTTAGGCAGACGGATAGCACCAATCAATTCAGCTCGCTGTGCAAATAGCTCTCTTGCATAAGAATTATACTTATCCATTGTTCCTTTGGAGGTAACAATGGCAGCAATGCCGCCGGCTCTCAATTTGTCTAGACTTTTGAGAATGAAATAATCATGGATAAATAGATTGTACTTTTCATACTCAGCATCATAAACCTTGAACGAGCCAAACGGGACATTGGTAATTATTGCTTCAAAAAAGGCATCGGGAAATTTAGTTTTTTCAAAGCCTTTAATTTGTATATTTGCTTGCGGGTATAGATGCCTAGCAATCTTGCCTGTTATATTATCCAGCTCAACTCCATGAAACTTTAGATTAAAATCTGACGGAGCTAAACCTATAAAATTACCTGTGCCCATAGCCGGCTCTAGCACAGTCCCGCCTGTAAAACCCATATGCCTCAAGGCTTCGTATATACTATCAATTACAGTGCGGGAAGTATAGAAAGCACTTAGCGTTGACTCTCTAGCTAAAGTATAATCCCTGCCTAACAGCAACCCTTTAAGCTCAACATACTCATTCCGCCAGCTTTCGTTATGCTCATCAAATGTAGCCGCTAATCCACCCCAGCCTATATATCTAGCCAAAATATTCTGCTGCTCTTTCGTGGCAGGCTCTCCGCTTTCCTCCAGCTCATACAATAACTTTATTGCGTTTATGTTATTCCTAAACCTAGTCTTAGCACCGCCGTAATTGTTAAAATGCTCACCGGTCAATCTGTAGTTTTTATTGGATATAGCTTTAACAATAGGCGGAGTATATATTGTTGACGGTTGAAAACTATCAAATAAAGTAAAACTCTTATCCGCTTTTGGTGATTTATGTTCGCCAAAAAAGAAAAACATAAATCCCGACCAAATATTTTCAGTTTTGGTTGTTTGAGCAATAAAATTGCTTTGTTTTTGCATGTTTTGTTGTTGATTTGTGTACATTATTTTGAAAAATCCTTAATATATTGTAAAAATTAGTTGACAGTTTAATAACTTTTAAGTATAATGGTAGCAATGGGAGATAATACTAATGAATGAGATAATTTTTTATTCAGACAAAAACGGCAATGCTCCGACATGGGAGTATATTAAAGAGTTATCGTCTAAAAAAGATAAAAATAGTTGCATTAAGGCTAGAAAAATAAATGATTATATCCAAGCATTAAGCACTTTTGGAAAGCAAATAGGAGAACCTTATATTAAGCATTTAGATGGTGATATATGGGAATTGCGACCGATACGGGATAGGATATTGTTTGCGGCATGGATTGAAGGCGGATACATAATATTGCATCACTTTGTTAAAAAGACTCAAAAAACGCCTGTCAGAGAAATTGAACAGGCGAAAAGAAACTTAAAAGATTACATTGAAAGGAGTAAACTATAATGAAACATCTAAAATGGGATGAATTAAGAAAAGATTGTTTTAGTCCTCAAGAGATAGCCGCAAGTGATTTAAGAGTAGCTTTGATAGGTGAATTTACTGAAGCCAGGCACAAGCTAGGCTATTCACAAAAAAAGTTAGAAGAACTTAGCGGTGTTAAGCAACCCATCATTGCCCGCATGGAAAAAGGAGACACAAGCCCACAAATTGATACTGTATTAAAGGTTTTAGCTCCGCTTGGTAAAACTTTGTATATTGGAGATATTAATTAATCATTAGTTTTTTATCTCCAAAAAAGAACAGGGGCAGACTGTCAAAAAGTCCACCCCCTGTTTCATCTCATATTCTTAAAGGTCATTTTTGCGTTTGTCATAATCTTTTATAGCGTCTTTAAGTATAGGGTAATAATTTCCCCAAGCCCAAGAGTAGTAGCTGCCACGATCATGGGCAAGGTTTCTCACGGTGATGAAAAATCCATCACACGAGCGGATAACTAATGCCAGATTTTTGTTGTTCACCACGCAGTAATCCAGCACAGTTAGCTCCATATCTCCATTCTTAAAACGCATTCCTGCTTTTATTTTATCGCTCATGCCTGCTCCCTCCATAGTTTAGATTTGTCGGGAACATAAACCTTTTCACCAACCTTAACAGCATGATAGGTTTCATTACTATTAAGCTCTACAACATTACCCGGTCTGCCTTTGCCGACTGCTCGCAGGATATAACTGTTTGAGTCAAACTCAGCCTTAACTATATTTCCTTCTAGGAAAGAACTAGAGTTGGACACCTCTAAAATGTCAAAGCCTTTACTGACTATGGAAGAACTAAATTTCCATAGTGCATCGTATAGTCCATTGCTGTCCATGATAATAGATAAATCTTTTGTTGGATGATACGCCGTTACCCTATAATAATTTGTATTCATTTAATTGTTTTAAGCGGCTGTTGTTAGTGCCGCTTTCTCCTTTAATTGTATTTTCTTAATAGTTTTATTTGCAAATGGCAGCCAAGTGTTATTTATAAATTGTAAAATTTTCTCATTAGGCTTTGAGTGCTTATGCCCATAGCATTGTAACACCTTCTTAGATTTAGGAGAGTATTCCATAGTAAAAAGCGGGATGTCTAGCTTATCGCTCTCACGCACAAAAAAGATAAGAGAATCCTGTCTAACAAACTTTTGGTCGTATCCCATTTTGCCTACACAATGCTCTAGAATCTCACCCTCAAACAAAAGCTCCATCGGGCTTTGCGGTAATATAATCGCATAGCCGCTCACATCATTTTTCTGCATAGCCAAATACTTTTGAGCCACCTCACTAAACTGTATATACAGCTCTTTTCGCTTTTCCTCATCAGCTCTTGCCCTAGCACTGTGATACTCATCAATTCTAACATCATGCCAATGCTTAAAATCATGAGGGTATCTGTTTTTAGGCAAACTCATATCCAGTCCTAAATAATTGCATGCTTTAAGATAGTCAAGATACACAAGCGGAGTAGTAGTATGCTTTTCTAAGTAAGAAAAAAACTGCTCAAGCTCACGCTCAAACAGTTTGTGTATTTCTTTCAAGCTCTCATCTTTTTTCAACTTCGCCTTATAACTCAATAACCCTTGTGTCCATCTCAGCGGCTTATTATGTCTATACGCATACATAAGTGAGGTTACATAATAACCACTGCCTATAATCTCATCCTTATTGGCTATGAGCCACTTACAAAACTTCTTGTCTTTCGCAATCCTTTTTAGTATCATCACACTATTATAATATCTGCCCAATCCTAGTTTCATCAAATACTCAACCTGCGGACATTGCTCATAGACCCTTAAAAACTCTATCATGCACCTGCCTCTAAAATGCTGCCAGCCGCTGTACTTATATTGTGAAAACTTGCTCATAAAACTAAAATTGATGAGAGTAGACAGCGGATTAAAATACTTAGTATCCGCCTCACCCCACTTATTATCCTCAAACCATTTTCGGTGTCTATACATACTCTCAGCATGCCAGCCAAAGCTATAGCCGCTTATATAATAGTACACGATGTCTTTTATATAAACATGTTTTGTGTTTATGCCTTTTGCAATAACCTGTTTAGCGTATTGCTTGCCTCTATAGTTTTTGACGGCAACAGTTATTTTGACCGGCTCATTTTTGATGCTGGTAAGGTATGAATACAAACGGGTAGCCCCTTTTTGAAGAGGACATTCCTTTAGGTCTTGTTTTAGGATGCGGGTCAAAATGTTTTTTGGAATAGGCTTAATATCTTTTGCTTTCATCTACAGCACCGCCTTTATATTATCACCGAAAATGCTGTGCAGCCAGTGCAATATTTCATTGTCTGAGTTTGATGATTCATTAGGTGGAGTGGTAGTTGATGATACTGTAGGAGCTGTAGTTGTTGTAGATGGGTCGTTGGTAGTTGACGAAGTAGCAGGAGATGGAGTGGCAATTGGTGGTATAGCAGGCGGAACAGTGATAGTTGATGTTGTGGTGTTTGATGGAGTAGCAGTGGTAGGAGTTGGCTCATCCGATGGCGGATAATTAGCCACACCGTGTGTGGTTGTATTAATAACCGGCTCATCAAACAGTGGTGGGCTGTAGTTATGAACGATTCCGTCTTCGTCTATGTATTTATCACCAAGCACATTTTTAGGCGGCAGCACTTCTTCCGTTTCAATATTAGCCTCGTCATCGTCTGAGCCATCATAAGCTGACTCGTTATCTAAATTATCATAAGCGGGCTCATCATCCATAAGAGTTTCAACAATGGTTGGCTCAACCGGCGGATGTGTTGCAACAGCTTCAGTCGGAGCAGTCATCAAGTCAAACATACTCATCTGTGGTTTCGGTTTAGGAGCAAGAGCAGGAGCAACTGGCTTATTAGCTTTTGCTCCGTTGTAGACAGGCTTAGGCGGTTTGTATTCCGTCCCATCCTCATTATACAATTTCCCGATTAGTGCATCCTCCTCAAAATAATGTATCGCCCAGCTAAACACTGTAGCATCATCAACGCAGGCAAACCTAGCTCCCTTTTCAGCCAGCTTCCTAGCCTCCTCACTAGCATAATGTAAAAAGGTGGTTAAATCTTTTTTGTTTAGCAAAACCTTTCCGTCTTTCTCAATTTTTACACTATTGTTAATTTTGTCCGCCAGTAGCTCACTGACATTGTTCTCAAGATAATCCTTTAGTATCTTGTGTTCGTTAGTTGTTGTTTCTAAATTTAATATTTTCATTAGTTATCTTCAACCCTCCTGTACACATCATCAACATAATAGCAATTAGTAAAAACATTAAAGATCGCATGGCATTTAATGCCATTGTAGTCAACTATATAATCATTACTGCTGCATTTTTTAAGCACAGTAATTTCTTCATACTTACCGCCTAAGCTGTGGATTTTACCTATGGTTTTTATGTTTAGAGTTTTTAGCATTGAATTGCCCTCCTTCTTAAATCATCAATGTAATAGCGATTGATTAGACAATCAAAAAGGGCATTGTATTTGTTGCCCTTAAATTCTATTATGTATTCAATTTGTCCGAGCTTTCTAATGACAGTAATCTCACTCTCATTATATCCTAAGCTCTCTATGCGCCCGATGGCTTTGAATTGTTTCATATCATTTTTCCTCCTCAGATTTATGACCTTTGGTCTCAAGAGATTTGTATTCACCTAAATATTTTAGGTATTGTGTATCGTTTTCAAGGACTTTCAAAACCTGTGGCATAATCTGCTCTTTAGAATTACCAATACAACACAGTGAAATAAGATTTGTGTTAGCACCAAAAAATCGTCTGAAAGCATAGCCTATAATTTTATTAATATCATTGTCGCTATTTTCATTGCAAAAGTTGATACAATAAATAGATGTTAAAATTGCTGTAACCTCTTTTATATTTCTCATTATTTGCCTCCCATGATGGCATCGTATTCATCAGCAGTTATATCTAGGTCGTCTTGCAGGTCATGCAGGCTGACATAACTTTTGTCCTTGCCGGTTAAGTCATGAATAGCACTTATAGCTTTTTTAAGCAATGAAAAAAGGCGTTTCCTTTTTAAGTAAGGAAAATCGCCTTCGCTTTCACTGTCAATACGGGTTATGCCGTTTTTTGAATAAATGTCATAGTGGTCTGTAAACTCATAGTATTCTTTGCCTGTACACCAGCAGGCTCTGCATTGCCATAATTTAATATAGCCACATTCACCACTAAACTCCTCATCATAATACTTAAAATGCAGAGGAGAGTCTAGCCCGCTATCCTCATTGCCGCAAACAGGACACTTGCCCTGCTCATTAAATTGAATCTTCAATTTTTGTTTTTTCTTAATCAGTTTCATTACTCACCTCCACTAATACACCTAGCCCAACATGAGGAGGAATGTGTGCAATTAGCTTTTCAGCCTCTTCAAGCGTATACTTCTTTGCGTGGCTTTTATCCGACCACATTACAAAGCCAAACATTGAATAATCCTCACTGTCTTGCTTTTTTACATAATATAATTTGTTGTTTTTCATTTTATAATTTCTCCTTTTAATAATTTGATTGGTAGAACTTATCTAATATTTTGAATCTACCCAGTTTTTTAATCTTGTTCCAATTTTCCGCAATAAAGTCAGCCAAATGACCTAGCGGAGTGCGGTTGCTGTCACACATATAACAATCCTGTACCAGCGCTACATATTCTAGCATCGTTTTATTGCGATGCTTTTTGTCCATGTCATAGAGAAGTGCCGTGTGAAATATGTATGCCTCGGAGCCATACTCAAAGGTATACGATTTGCCTTTATAATGTACTTCAATTTTAATTTCATCTATCATGATGATTTTCTCCTTTTGCACCTTTTAATTGTGCTAATTGCTGACGAAGCTTCAATCGCTCAAATACTAAACTTGTAAGTGTAAAGGAGCTATAATCTCCGAATTTCTTACGAGCCTTTATCTCTGAGTTCAAAATCTCAAGCCTCTTGATAATAACTTTTTCTTGCTGTTTATACTTCAATCTTTGTGCTGTCATAATAGTTTTCCTTTTGTTTATCTGATTTTCATTATTGTATTTATTATTTTATGACTACATTTATTTTTGTTTTTTTGGTCAAATTTTAATTCTAAAAAAGCACCATCCCCTAGAACAGTGCCTGAATCCATACATCTTTCATGTTGTTAAACCTCCTCGTGATTAGGATTTTATATCAAATCCATAATTAAAAAAAGCCGAGCAGTATCGTAATCTCAATGAAATTACTAACTACACGGCTAACAATGAAATTACTTGCTAAATCACTCTAAAACTGTTTAATTCTATACCCGCAGCATATGCAATCGTGTACAATATATGTTTACATAGTCCCTTTATAATTAAGCTATAACCCGCCAAAATCATTGATATTAACACTCCAATCGGGTTATAATCGGATTACTTTGGAAAAAATAATATTTAGGTAAGGAGCAGTTGTATACGGACAAGCATTATATAACTAGGCAATAGAATTTATCGTTGAGATATTAAATTCAATTTACTCTTTTTATATAAGTTGTACTTCTGCCGCTGCCAAGTTTAATAATATACCCTTCCTTAACCAATGCCCCCAGCGTCTGCTCTATCGTTGCTAAGCTAATATCCGGACATTTTTCACTTATTGTTTTTTTGGACAGCTTAGACATGGTGTTATCAAAAAGAAGTCTAATGCGCTCCGGTTTACTCAGCGTACTGTTTTGTACCAAATCCATACGGCTATTAAACTCTCTGTATGCATTTAATATAATACCCAGCGTATAACGAACAAACGGCAGATAATCATTCTCGCCCTCATGCCATTTTTGTGAGCTTTCAAGCAATGTATCATAGTAAGTCTCCTTTGTCTTTTCAATAATCATCTCTAAGCTAATATATTGCCCTACAGTATACCCTGCCCTATACAGCAACAACAGTGTCAAAAGACGGCTTATTCTGCCGTTGCCGTCATTAAATGGATGTATACACAAAAAGTCTAATATAAACATCGGGATAAGAATCAAAGTATCAATTTCGCCTTTGCCTACTACACTATTAAATTCAGTTGCCAGTCTCTCAACAGCGTCTGGCGTATTATGTGCCGGTGTGGGTACAAACCTCACTTTGGTTTTACCGTCTGCTCCTTTCTCTTCAATTACATTATCTACATTTTTATACTTACCACCAAAGTTATATCCACTAAACTGATACAAATCCCTATGCATTTGCAATATGATACTAGAACGAGGCGGCATAAATTCAAAATTCTCATGCACTAATGCCAAAACTTCACGGTATCCGGCAATCTCCCGTTCACTGCGGTTTTGCGGCTCTGCCTTTGCTGTACAAATAGCCTTTAACCGTGCTTCAGTCGTAATAATACCTTCAATCCTGTTTGACGCACCCGTGCTTTGGATTTTTGCAAGCTCTAGCATACCTAATAAAATATCCGGCTTAACATTCATATATGATGTTTGCTGACCTCTAAGTTCGTGTATAGACGATACCATATTAACGATTTCATTAACCAGTAGCTTTTCTGATGCAGTTGTATAGTTAAATTCTCTCATAAATTCTTCCTCTATGCCTAATTCTTTAGACATCTGCCTAATAATACACTATTTTTATGTAGATAACAAGCGTTTTAGATATGTAAATTCATTTTAATACATAAAAACAATGGTGAAATAGGCAGATTCACAATTATATGAGTATTTATTTTTGAAGTCAAATCCATGAATGAAAAAAGCCGAATAGTATAGCAACTTAAATGAGTTACACACCAATCGGCTAAAAAATAAATTTACTTGCTGAATCGCTCTAAATTTTTCTAATTCTGTACCGGTGGCACACGCTGTGGCACATGGCTTCGTGTGCCACACAACATATAGTATCAACTCCTCTGCTTTACCACTACATATTGTGTTTTTTGGCAAAACGCACATGGTCTTAGGGAGCGTGAGGTCGTGGGTTCAAGTCCCGCTACCTCGACCATCAAAACCACAATATATAGTGGTTTTTTTGTTATCCCAGCACAATATCTTGTGTTTTTCAAAATCCTCAAATTTTAGTATTTTCGCCCTAAATCGCTCTAAAACTGCCTTTTTCTATGCTAGTGGCACACGGTGAATTTAGCGCAAAATGTCTGGCACACGGCATAAAAGCTGTAAAATAGTACTAATTTTAGCGTTTTAGTTTTTCATGAAAATTCTCCTCTTGTTTGTTAAAATTTATACAACATAAATACTGTTTACAATAGTATTCAGAGTGTTTATTTCTGATAAATATTTGTTGTGTATCTCTAAAACTACGATACCATGTGATGTTACATCAGTTACGCCTAATCTCACTATAACCTCCAGCCTTAATTCACTCTCAATTATGCTCAAGTGTATTGCTTCAAAACTGCTAGCACCTAGAGCGAAACTAAAAGAAAAGACAAGCAGGGAATTGTAAATAAAAAAACACTCGTCATACTTTTCTGACAATAAAGGTGGCATATAAGCTATGGATTCCAACTCACTAATAGAAGTTAATATTGATTCGATATTACCTTTGGGGGTCATAGAAAACTGTTGCAATGCTACCTCAAATTCTACTGAGATCCCATCTTTTTTAAGCACTGCATCTATTCGTTCTTTTTCTCTAGCCAGAAAAAAATCTACTCCTTCTTTGTTGCCTGAATTATTAATACCACTTATGCCTATAGCTACACGATTCTTAATAACTAACCAATTAGCTTCAGTGAAATTGTTTTCCCCTCTATAATGAGCATGTGCTTGTAGCTCTTTAATAGCACTTGCTCTGTGCACCTCTAATGCCGTTTTCTCACAAACACAGGGACATTCATCTAACACAGTTATCGCAACTGTGTTAGAATTAAAAACAACATTTCTCTGAGGTCCGAATGTCCAAAACCAAGCATTAAAAACAAGCTCATGTGTCCCTACTTCTAAAATATCTAGCGGAGATAATATTCCTGTCCCAAGTTCCCAAACATTTGCATCTTTACGCGTTGTCATGTACCACATGCTAATGCCATTATGAAAAAAACTATTTGCTTCAAATAATATAGGTCTTATTGGGTGTGGTGGTGAACCCACTAGATCGTAAAGTAACCAGCCATATATTATCGGACTAAATAACATATTATACGAAATGGTTATATCCACATCACTAATATTTTTGAATTTTACATCAACCACAAAACCCTGCCCTTGAGGCAAAGTCGTTTCTTCCACAAAAATAGACAATGCAAACCTTTCACACTCACTAAAGCCCCACTCTCGTCCTAAGTTATCCCAAACATCCACTTCGTCAATATTCTCTTTTGCCGCAGCCAAAGCCTCGTCCACTGCTTGCTTGCTCTCTGCTGTGTTGATGCTATCCTTCCCTTTGTCAACATACTCCCTAAGCCTAGCCCAATTAGACGGAAGAAAATCATTGCTATCCAAAGCATTAAAATGAGTCTCTAGCGCCAAAACAGCATCAGCCCTATGTGTTTCTAGTGTCCTAACCTCACACACGCAAGGCTTCTCCTCACACTCATCGCAAAGAACAGGTTTATCTATGCACACACAAGGATAGTCCTCGCATATATAACAGTTGTCGTATTGCAACTCACAATTAGCCCCCATAGAAGCAAAGGTAGAGAATAGCAGTACTATTGTCATCATGGTTACAATAATTTTCTTTTTCATAATTATTTAACTCCTCCTTGACTATCTTAATCTTATTGTACCAAATTAGCCTTATTGTGTCAAGCGTATTGAATAGGCTTGTTTGAGAGATAATTTTCATAATCTGTTGCATAGCTATCACAAATCAAAGCAACTATAAAAAACATCCAATATTTTGACATGGATGTTTGATAAAAAAGGATGTAATCAAAGTTTACAGACATATACTTAGCTTAAAAGTATTATTGTTTTGAGCAAGGCTGAGAACAAACTATTTTCTTTCAACAGCAGCTTTGCCGGTTAGCTATGTTCTATCAATGCCAGCCAGTATAGTCTGTCATTTTTATAAAAAAACGGGTGTTATAGACCAGATAAAAAATTTGGGCGGATAACAAAGCGGCTGCAAACAGAGGGGCGGCGAGGCGCCTTTCCCGTTGGGGAAAGGCGAGAACCAAGAAACTTTATAGAAGCTTTCATTTTAAGTCGCCGCCGCTAAAAGTTTCTTGGTTCTTGTGGAGCGCTTTAAGCAAACGCTTTTTGACGCAGCAGCTCTCCTAAAAGCGCTCCATGCCTCGCCGCCCCCACGCCCCCGCCCGTGCTTTTGTTATATTGTTTTTTCTTTATAGCCGGTGTTAAATATTAAACATTCCTATACCAGCCCTCTTGCAAAATAATCCGCCATCATCAACGCTTCTTTTTCACCCCTGTCAAACGCCTCAATCTCTGATTTATGCTGTCCTAAAAGTCTTGCCGATACCTGCTGCTTGGTTAAATCCAAATGTCTATACATATGCCGCCGTGTTTCTTCCATCGGATAAGCAGTGCTTAAAGCAGCAAAAAATTGCGCAATCCTATCAGCATTTTTATACCACTCTGTATTCAAATTATTAGCCGCAGCGCTTCTTCCCTCACTTAATGCTGCAATCAGCTCTCCCCCGATTTGCAGATGCTCACTAAACAACCGTTCTATCCTTCTTGCCGCTTCATCAGAAAAGCATATTCTAAATACCTTTGCCATGTCAGCAGGATTTTGCATCAGTCTATCCACAGTTGCGTCTTTGTCTTTTAGTCTTGATGCGATAGAGATAAGAACCATTCTCGTCCAATAAATATGTTGCAGCCATACATGTCGCATTTTCCAAGCAGCATCGCTTATACAGTCAGGCGGAGCAACCTCAATAGGGGGACGGACAGGCGGGATAGGTCTGGGAGGGACAGGGATGATTCCTATAGGCGGAACAGGCTGCGCAGGAGGCGGAGGCGTAGGACAGACTGGATATGTAGGACCGGGACAGATTATCAGCGTGTCGCCGATTTGCAAATTATACGGGTCTTTGGCTGGATTTAAAGCCATAAGTCGGTCGGCTGTGGTGTGATAATGCTTTGCTAAAAGATAAAAGGTGTCGCCCAGCTTTATGGTATGGTTGATTTGGTTGGTGCAATACATAGGGATATTCTCCTTGAAAATATTAATACTTAATATATTATGCAATGAATCCGGATAATGTGAATCCTGCTAATCCAAGCAAAGGCACAGCGATAAAAAGCTGAATAAAAAGAAAAAATTTTCTATAAAACGACAAATTGCCCCAGATATTCATCAAAAAACTGTTGACATTTGATTTTTTCTAGTATATACTAATAGGGCTGTCAAAAAATCTTGATACAGCTTTGTCGCTTTTTTGACATATTAATATCGCGGGGTGGAGCAATAGGTAGCTTGCCGGGCTCATAACCCGGAGGTTGAAGGTTCGAGTCCTTCCCCCGCAACCACAAAAAAAGACCTCTATATCAGGGGGTCTTTTTGCTATTTTAGGCACTATATTTTTTAAGTGATAAATTATGTTTTTAAGGGTGCTAAATATGAATGACATAATTAATGAGTGTAATATTAATTTTTCGTAGGGCGGGAGTCCTCGACCGTCCGATGAGATTTGTTGTTTGTTGTAGGGGCGGGCGTCCCCGACCGCCTTTGTAGATGTTATAAACAATCAAATTAAGCAGCCCGATTTTAGCAGTCTCATAATCATCGGGCGGTCGTGGACGCCCGCCCCTACAACAACACGATAGCTCTCGCATTCAAATTTAACAGCCCCATGTTTTTTAGGTTTATCAAATGTTCATGCTTATAATATTAAATTTTTGGCAGCTGCAAAATTGGCAAAAGCTGATGTTTTTTATGATTAAACATCATCACTCAAGCCTAAGAGATAATCTAGTGAGCACTCAAAAAAATTAGCCAGACGAATAAGATTGTCCAAAAGCGGTTTGCCTGTGTCTGTTAAAAATCGTTGAATACAGCCTGTTGAAATTTTGGCTCCGGCACTAAGCTTTCGCCTCGTAACTTTCTTTTTATCTATAAGCAAGCGAAAACGCTCGGAAAAAGTTGATGGATTGAGGGACTTATTAAAAAAATTATGCTCTGTACGACCGCAAAGATAGTCAATAGAGCATTCAAAATAATCTGATAAAACAATAAGGCTATTTAACTTGGGTATGTTTACTTTTCTAAACCAACCATAAATTACATTAAGGCTAATTTTTGTATCTTTGTGTATGTTGGCAGGTGTAACATTTTTTACTAACATAAGATCTTGCAGAGTTTCGACAAAATTTGATAAATTCTCCATAAAATAAACCTCTCATTAACTATATAATGAGTTGATACGCGGTAAAAAATCTTGACACTACCATACTTCAACTCATATAATGTAAGTACCAATTCATAGCATGAGTTGAGAATTAAAGGGAGGTCAAATTTAATTATGGAACATATGACAAAAGAATTGAGAGATAAGATAGTTTTGCTTTTGAAAACACAGTATTCTGCGGATTTAGTGTCTGCCGGTATCAACGGCTTTAATTTTGCGGCTAGTGACATAGCGATAAAAAAAGACGATGATATTCATGTGTTTAGAATAGCTGTAGCCAAACACAAAGCAAAAAAAGCCGGTTAAGAAAAAAGAATTTACATATGAAAAACATTATAACAAAAAAAAGACTGCTTAAAAAATTTTAAGCGGTCTTTGACCTTATGTTTTTGGATTAGATAAATTATTTTTTATTGCTGTTTGTCAAACCTGTCCACTCCCCTAAATGGAAGCCGGATATTTCCGCTTGAGAGTATTGTCCCGCTAAGCTGCCTGTCCATATCTTCAAAACGGAGTGTGATTTCATTGGTTTCTTGGTTTATGCTAAATGTGCCGTGCTCTCTAAAATCACGGTCGGTTTGACCAAATGTGTTTTGCCTGGTTATGACAAAGCTTCCGTTTGCATTTAATGTCAACACATAGGTTGTGGCAGGACTTGCGCTGGGTCGCCCGTAATATCTGCCTGCGACATCTTGATAGTCTCCGCAAGCAGAAAATGCCAAAGCTGACACAATCCCCATTGCCAGTATCAAACAAATTGCAACTATTTTTTTCATATTTTCTCCTATGGCAAAGCAAGCCTTAATTATTTATATTCTAGCTGATAAATTATAAAAAGTCAATAAAATTGTACTATCAAACGCGTTTTTATTAGACAAAATAATCTTTTTATAGTAAACTGAAAAAGTATTGCAAATTAAATTAGAAATGCTGGCGAATTGAGCATAAGCCTATGTGTTTTGACAAAAAATGAGCTGTCAAATATCCCGCTGTTTCAAGCTTAATTTGCTGCATAAAGGAGACAAATATCATGCAAAAAGAAATCCTAAAACCAGATTATGCTATAGCTAAGCACAGGCTTTTGTCGCTTGGACTGTGTGAGGACGATTTGACCAAACCGCTTGTGCTGGTTCTTTATGAGGATGGCTGTTATGACAGCTTAATTGATGCTAAAATTGGAATCACAATGGCAGGAGCGTGTGCTGTGCAGCTTGCACTGCCTAGTCTCAATGATATGGCGGCGCTGGGAAGCGGGAAAAATCTAATGCTTTCTAATAGAGAAAGCGTGGCTGATTTGACAGAAGCTCTTCTTAATATTTATAACGCTGACTCATGCCTGCTGATTGCAAGAAGTGAAATGACGGCAGCCGGCATGCTGATTGGGGCTATCAGAAAAAACACACCGATGGTGTTTTTGCCGTCCAAGGATGCCGGGTTTTCTCATGCAAAGGCTTATTTGACCAAAGCCATGGTATCTTGCGGAAAGGCAGGGCTTAGTGAGATGGATTTTTTAGAAAAAACAGCTAACACCAGGTCAAAAGAGCTGGATAATTTTAATTCGTTGGCGCTGTTTTGTGAGGGTGCGGGGTTGTCTGTGTTTGGTTCCTTTGCTCCTGCTTCTGCATCGGATAGGGTGCTGGCGGCAAGAGAGAGCGGAAAGAGGGCTGCGTTTAGGGCTGAAAGGATGAATTATCCCAGAAAGGATTTTTCTATAAAATCCTTTATGACAGGCTTGTCTGTGCATTTGGCGGCAAGCGGCACCTTGGCGTCTTTGTTACATATAATTTCTATCGCAAGAGAAAACGGATTTAAGGACATAGACTTTGATTATGTGGCGGACTTGAGTGAAAAGATTCCTGTTCTAGCAAAGATGTCGCCGCTAGGTGAGCATGATATTTTTGATTTTCAAAATGCAGGCGGTGTGAGAGCATTGATTAAAGAGTTGGCGAGTATTCCAAAATTATTGGATATGAGTGTGCAATACGGAGAGCATAGCCTAAAAGAGATTGTCACAGATTTAAGAGTGGATAATGAGATAATCAGAGGGGCTGACAATCATTTTGCTATGAGCGGAATAGCTTGCCTAAAAGGAAATGCTTTTGAGGCGTCGCTATATAAAAGGTCCTTAAGTGACGGAAGCGGCAGTATTGTATCTTTATCTGGCGGAGACAAATTGAAGCTTAAAGCGCTTGTATATGACAGTGAAGATTTGGCGAGAGGTGCCATATTAAGCGGAGCAGTAAAAGACGGCAGCTTGATTGTCATAAAAGGTCAGGCGGCAAAAACAAATGGAATGCCGTTGTTAGACATTGAGTCGGCAATATTGGCAAAGGATTTAAAGGACATCATAATTATGACAGACGGACGGGTGCTGGAGTTTATGAGGGTTGCTATGATATGCATGGCGGATAAAACGGATATTTTTGATGTGTGTCAGCATGGCGATACAGTGGATATTGATTTTAAGAAGGACAAAGTTAACATTGACATAAGCACCAAAGAGGCGGCAAGCAGGCTTAAAAAAATGGTGTCAGACAACACCCTGACAGGGGCTTTGCACAGGTACACAAACATGGCAGGCTCTCACAGCTTGGGCGCCGGCATAAAGCAAAAATTTTAGTCAGAATACTTATATTTAAAACAGCGGCGATTATCAAAAGATAAATTGCCGCTGTTTTTTATGCTATTGACTGAAAAACAAGTCATTGCTGAATTTAATTTATATTTTTAACCAAGCAATGCAGTAAAAGTAATCGGACCGGCTATGCCGTCTACTCCCAATCCTCTTGTTGCCTGAAATGCCCTAACGCTGTTTTCTGTCAGCGGACCGAAAATACCGTCGGGATTGGTCAAAAATCCGTTGCAGGTCAATGCTGCCTGCAAAATCCAAACATAGTTGCCTCTGTCCCCTCTTCTCAATAGTCTTATCGCTGCTCTTGTTTGTGCCCCAAAGACCCCTGTTATCGGCAGCTCCGCATTAAACAGTCTGTTTAATTCTGTCTGCAATCCTCGCACAATCGCCGCTCTGGTCAATGGTCCGCAAATTCCGTCCGTTGCCAAGTTTTGCCCATATCTAGTATTCAATGTATTTTGAATTTGCATCATCAATTCCCTTTGATTTTGAGGCGGAGGCACAGGAGCAATGGGAGGCTGCGGGGCAACAGGAGGTCTGATTGGAGTGAGAGGAGCGGAACAATTTAAGCCAAAGGCAGCACTGATTGCAAAGACAATTGCATCTGCGTATCTATCAAAATTGATGTCAAAAAGGTTGTTGTCAGATGCATTAGACATAAAACCTAGTTCTAGCAAAGCCGCAGGCGCATTGGTGTTTCTAAGCACAGAAAAATTCTCTCTTTTTAGACCGCGATTAGACTGCACTCCAACAAGCACAATATTATTCAATATACTTTGTGCAATTGATACCTCTCTGTTTGAAGGAGACGGGCGCACAAAAATGTCTACTCCGTTGGCGGCAGGATTGGTTGCCCCGTTTCTATGTATGGACAAAAAATAATCGGCGTTTGCGTTGTTTGCTATGCGGCTGCGCTCTAAAAGAGGAACATCGGTGTCAGTAGTGCGGGTCATAATGACAGCTTGGCGGCAAGCGACAAGACGGTCTCTGACTGCAAGCGCCATCCTAAGATTATCGTTTGATTCTCTGCGATTAAAATGCACGGCGCCTGCATCAGAGCCGCCGTGTCCTGGGTCTATTACAATTCTCATGTAACTTATATATGCAAATAAAACAAAATGTTTCCTATATTTGGTGATTGATTATTAGTATAAACATAGGTGGTTTTTTATTGAATGCACTCAGGATGTTTTAATGTTTTAGAATTGGTATAATACCACTCATCAATTTTAAGCACCAAATACAGCGGCTTGCAACTTCTTCAAATCATCCTTTAATAATTCAAGCACAACCTCTTGTGCCTCATTGTTTCCCTCTAAATCTACAAAATACCTAACCGCGTCCATTTCTCCCCCGCCTTCACCTGCGCCCAGACAGCTTTTTGCCAAGCTCGCCAAGCCTTGCTCTCCTGCAAGCATAAAATACTCTAAAGCATCCTCATACATTCCCTCCTTCATAAACCTAATCCCGCCGCCTCTATAGTCCCCAAGTTTAGCCGCAGCAATCCTAATTTTTTCTTGCAATTTGTCTTTTGAAGCAATAATTTGCTCTGCCCAAAACAAAGCATTGTCGTATTGCCCCAGCTTAATAAACTCACGGCATCTTGCTGTTATCTCGTCCTGCTCGGCTTCTATTTTATCCACCCCGTCAAGCAGCTTATCATATGCCGCATCGCTTGTCAGGCTGTCAAAGTGTGTGTCAAAAAAGTCGTTGAATATTGTCGGCGGAGCATTTTCAATAACATATAATTTTTGCCTTGCACGGGAAACTGCGACATACAAAAGGTTGAAATAATAGCGATAAACAGAGTTTTCATCAGCGGTCTTTCTGTCAATTTTTTTGTTTTGAAATGCCTGCCATTCGTTTTTTTGTGCGGAGAGAATGTCATATAGGATGACGATTTCACGCTCTAGGCCTTTGCTTTCACTGACTGTGAGAATCTCTTGCTTGGTGAATTTCTTTTTTAGGGTGTCTTTAATTTTTTGTGTGGGGGTAATTATTGTGTAGTTATTGAAGGGTGAAGAATGGAGTTTCTCTAAAAAATTATTAGGGCGTTCGGGGATGTCCGCCCCTATGGTTTGTGTTGCAGCTTTTTTGCCGGAGAGGGTGTCCCCGGCTACCGGTGATGCTGTACTTATAAAAACCGCTTCTGTATTTTGAGTATTAGCTATACTGCTTGAAAACAATACAAAATTATGTACACCAAAGCTCTTTGAGTTTAATGCCGACAAAGCTTTCAACAGCTCGGCAATTTTTTGGCTGGAGCGATAGTTGGATACCAATTCCTTTATGAATGACACATCCTTTTCATACAGCAAGCGTTTTAAATGACCAAAAGAAAAATATGACGGATTTATCATTTGCAGCGCATCGCCCACACAAAACATTTTTAATGCAAGGCTTTTAAAAAATGCGAGATTTATTTGCGTCATGTCTTGAACTTCGTCTATCAGGACTAGAGAATATTTTGGTATGCCAAGGGCGGCGGTATACCGCTCCAACATTTGCCTGCACATCAAATTATTGTCCGTCAAACCCGCACTTTTCAAATGCCTGTCATAATCCGTCGCTAGCGCATGAATAGTCTGGCAATCCGTTCTGCTGAATGACCCGCTTCGTTTGTCAATGTATTCATTCTCACTTAGCACCTTCTCGCTGCCCAAAATCATTCCGTAAAGCTCTTTATATATCACTTCTGCCGAAATATGATTCATTTGTTTGAGTCGTGCAGATAAATTGTGGTTTTTGATTTGCGGCAGATAGTTGTTTATAAAATAAGCTTCATTGGTGATTTTATAATGATGAAGACTGTAGACTTCGCTCCTCGTGCTTTGCTCAGCATGACAAGAAACAGTTTTGTTATCATGAGATAAGCCGAAGGGTTTCATCTTTTGATATAGCTCCTCAATCAAATAATAATCAACCTGATTATCTAAAAAGTCTGCGATTTTTTTCAAGCTCTGCAAAGGATTGTCTTCGTCCAGCGACAAATAAACCCCCAGTCTGGTTTCAATGGCAGAGCCTTTATTTGTACACAAAAATTCTAAATTTGCCGTCAAAAATTCTTTTAAGACAGCCGTATACTCCAGCACTTTTAGCTTGGTTTCATTTAATAAGCCTTGTGAATAGGTTGTGTATAGAAGGCGGCCGCGATAGCCGCGCCCTGCCGAATAAATAATTTTATCTATACAAATATTTGTTTTTCCGCTGCCTGCTACCCCGTGAACAATCATGTTTTTGTCTTCAGTGGTGACGATGTGCTTTTGGTTTTCATCAAGGATAGGAAAATAGTTTTTTGTTTGAATAATTCTATATAGCTTGGGTGGTTGCTTGCCGGTGATAGCTGATTTTTTTTTATCAATCTCGCTTATTTCAAATTCTGTTAGATTTTTTAATCTTGAGTCGCCTTTTTTTATGAAAGCATCGGGATAAACGAGGTCATAAAATATCAAGGCTTGCTTTTGATTGTCTAGGACTAAAAGGATTTTTTCATTTGCAGTTTTTATTTGATAGTGTGCAGTTTTTAGTGCGGACTTAATAATACTTTCGGCAATTTTCAAAAGTATGCTGTCGGCATCAGCTAAAGGCGCTAGCAAAAACGCCATTTTTTCTGTCTTATAAATGGCGTGATTTGATAAAATTGTTTTGTTTTTATCTATTTTTAGCTGCACAATTTCTCTCTATTTTATTTTGCTTATCTGCTTCTTTTTTATAATGCTCTTTTACCTTAGCTTTCAGTCTTTCTATAGCCTTGTCCCTGTTGCGCCCTTGACTCCTTTCATCCTGACATACTACCACTATTCCACTTGGCAAATGTGTTGCCCTTATTGCCGTTTCAACCTTGTTGACATTCTGTCCGCCCGCGCCGCTTGCATGAAAAACATCAATTCTGACATCCTTTATATCAAACTCACATTCACCCGTTTGATAAGGATAAAATAAAATGCTGTCAAAATTTTTAAGGATTTCGCTGACTCCCGCCCCGTTGACTATCAATACTTTATTGCTTTCTTTTATCTCAAATCCATATTCACTTATTAGCCCTAGCATGTCCTTAGAATAATTTTCAATCGCAACAACCTCTCGCCCTAGCTTTTTATGCTTGAGCAGCAACTTTTCCGCCAGAATGGTATCTTCATTATCAAAGGCACTAATAATAGAGTTAAGCGAATTATACTCACCTAGCAGATGGTTATAATAAACCTTGTCTATCATAACCTCATAGGATGATAATAGGCTTTCAAGGTCAGCGAGTCTTGTTTTTAAGTTTTGGATTTGAGCTTTGTCCAAGGTTTTATAGGGGCGGGCATCTCCGACCGCCTGTTTCATATATTATCGCAGAAATAAGGGCGGTTGGGGACGCCCGCACCTATAAGTTTATAATTATCAAAAACACCTGCGTCAAAGGTATAATGCCGCGCTTGTTTTTTATAGGCAATAACGCCAAAGGCATATGCGTAAAATTGGGACATAATATCTTTATTTTCTTCCAAACTTATTCATCAATTCTTTCAAAGCATCATCAACGCTTTTTTCTTTTTGCGGGGCAGGATTATTGGGGCGGCTAAAGCTTGCTTTATTATCTCCGCCTGCCCTATTATCTCTATTTCTATCAAATTTTCCCTGTCTATCCTGCCGGTTGTTATAGCTATTAAAATTTCTGTCATTGAGTCTTTGTATATTTCTTTGCGCCGCCAGTTCTTTTGCCTTTTTTGCCGCCGCACTGTCAAAGCCTTTCATAGTCAAGCTAATCCTATTTTTTTCTTTAATAACCTCTAAAACCCGCACCTTAACCACCTCACCTACGCTTAGCACTTCGCTTGGATGCTTAATAAATGCTTCAGTAATTTGTGATATATGCACCAGTCCGTCTTGGTGGACTCCAATGTCTACAAACACACCAAAGTCAATTACATTGCGCACAGTGCCGACAAGCTCCATACCCTCCTTAAGGTCATTCATGTCCATTACATCAGTTCTAAGCATAGGCGGTGGCAATTCATCCCTTAAATCCCTGCCCGGTTTGATGATTTCCTTAATCATATCCTCTAGGGTAGGAATGCCTATTCCCACCTCTTTTGCCGCTTTTTCTTTTCCGTACCCGTCAACATTTTTAGTTAGCTCTCCTAGCCTGCCGTCCTTGATTGCTTTATTATCAAGTGAAAATAACTTGAGCAGCTTTTCTGCTGCCTCATAGCTCTCCGGATGAACTGCTGTATTATCCAAAATATTGTCACCGTCAGGAATGCGTAAAAATCCTGCGCACTGCTCATAGGTTTTTGGTCCCATTTTAGGAACCTTGCGCAGCTCCTCTCTGTTCTTAAAGCCGCCTATTTTTTGTCGGTGCGAGGTAATATTTTCTGCCGCCGACATAGATAGCCCAGATACATACGACAATAAAGACGGCGAGGCGGAATTTAGGTCTACGCCTACGCTGTTTACGCAATCCTCAACTACTCCTTGCAATACCCCGTCCAATCTGGCAGGCGGCATATCATGCTGATATTGACCAACGCCAATGCTTTTTGGGTCAATTTTGATAAGCTCCGCCAATGGGTCTTGCAATCTTCTGGCAATAGATGCTGCACTTCTATGTGCCACATCAAAATCAGGGAACTCCTTTGCAGCTAATTTTGATGCCGAATAAACTGATGCTCCTGCCTCGTTTACTACCATGTATGACAAATTAAGCTCTGGAAATTCTTTGATAAAATCTGCAATAAAAATCTCACTTTCTTTTGATGCTGTGCCGTTTCCGATAGCAATTATTTCTACCTTATGTTTTTCACACAAGCCTTTGATGATTTTTTTGCTTTCTTCAACCTTGTTGTGAGGCATAGTAAAATATACTATTGAGCGATCTAAAACATTGCCCAAACCGTCGCACACAGCAATCTTGCAGCCCGTTCTATATGCCGGGTCAAGCCCTAGCGTAATTTTATTTTTTATGGGAGGCTGCAATAATAAAGGTCTAAGATTAACCTCAAACATTTTAATAGCCTGCTCTGACGCCATTTCAAACAGCTCTGCCCTCACCTCGTTTTCTACTGACGGCTTTATAAGACGCTTGTATGCGTCCTCTCCTGCCTCTTTAACCAAATAGGTAGTATGGGCATGAGGGTCAGATAAAAACATTCCGTCAATAGTGTTGATAGGAAACTCCTCATTGATGTTTATATCACATTTTAAGCAATCCTCTTTTTCACCTCGGTTGATAGCCAAAATTCTGTGTGCAACAATCTTTTTGACCGGCTCGCTGTAGTTGTCGTACATCTCATATGTCAAAATTCGGTCTTTTTTATCCTTTGTTTTTTCTTTGTGCTGCACGCTGTCTACTACATCCTCATACTTTGCATCCTCATTTTTTGCTTTTGCCTTTGTCTTTTTCTCGTCCTTAAGTAAAACCGTAGCTATCACACCATGCTCATATAATTGCGCACGAAGTAATTTTCTTAATTCTGCCGTATCAGATATTTTTTCTGCGATAATATCCTTTGCTCCGTTAATTGCATCCTCTGCTGTGGGGACAGACTTGTCCTTTTCATCAGAGATAACAATATAATCCTTTGCGATTTCTAGGATGTTTGTTGTTGCTTGGTCTTGTGCAAAAATAATGTCGGCAAGGGGCTGCAAGCCTTTGGCGATTGCGACAGTAGCGCGTGTTTTGCGTTTTGGCTTGTATGGACGATAAATGTCCTCAACCTCAGTCAAGGTTTGGGCTGAGGCTAGGGCGGCGGCGATTTCATCCGTCATAAAGCCTTGCTCTGTGATGGAGTTTGTCACTACCTCTTTTCTTTCATCAAGCTTTCTTAAATATGCCAAGCGGTCAGCAAATTCTCTTAGAACTTGGTCATCACATTCACCTGTCATCTCTTTGCGGTATCTTGCAATAAACGGAATAGTGTTTCCGTCATCAATTAGTTGTATGATATTTTTAGAATGCTCCTGTGACAGCTTAAATTCTGTTGATAAAATGTTGTGGTGGCTCATTTTTTATGGTTTCCTTTTTTATTGTAGTATTATTATACAGTGCTTTATCAAGCATGTCAAGAAATAATTTTTGTTTAACAAAGATTTATTTATTTTATTTAACTTCTTTTTTGGCGGCAAAAAAGCACGAAGCGTGCTGATGAACGAACGATAGTGAGAGAGGAAGTATCTTAAAAAAACTGCCGCTAAGCATTTTCCAATTTAATTTTGGGATAGGTCCAATAAAAAAAAGAGCCTTTATGCAAGCTCTTTTTTTATTGGATTTAATGCGACTAACCTAGCCGCTTAGATTTTATCAACTACCGGCCGTTCAACGATTTATGGTTACAAAAAATCTGGTTGAAAGCTGGTCGGGCTGCCCAAACCTATAATAAACAGTAATGGGAAGATTGCGCACAGCGTATGTTGAGTTCCATCCTGAATAGCTAAAGGCGGCATTAGCGAAGGGAAGCGGGCGGGTTGCGCCGTTGTTATACCGAATAGTAACGGTGCCTCTTCTTTCTAAAGAATTGCCTTCAACATAGTATACTCTGAATCCGGCTATAGATATACTTGTCGGCGCAACAGCTACAATGCTTATAGTAACAGTAGTGGTAAAATCACCATATACAAGGGTTACTGTTTGAGAAGCAACAGGTGCGCTTGAAATGAAGCCTATCACAGCAATGTCTGCATTGGGGAAGTTGACAAAGCGGTGCGTGCCGTTGTCATATTCCACTCTGATGCGTCCCGATGAAAGAGTTGTATCGCCCACATATTGGATAGGAAGAAAGCCTTGTGCAGTAATGCTTTGTATGACTCCCGGGGCTGCCGGCTGACAGGTGCAGGGATATTGCTCACAAGCATCGCATACGCTGCCATCACAGTCACTGACTGCCATAAAAAACACCAAGCTTGCCATAGCCATGACGACTATTGCTAAAATGATTAATGATTTTTTTGCTTTCATAATTTTTTTACTCCTATAATTTTCTGTTAATTTAATATTTATAATATTCTGCGACTAACCTAGTCGCTTGACTTTTTAGGGTCAAATGCCTCCTGCTCATACAATGCGTATATTAATGGTGGTTTCTAGCGGAGGTCCCAGCGCTGGGATATACATAATAGTGAGAACCTGCCTGTCAGTAATCTCTGATGAGTCAAAGCCTGTTATCAAAATAGCAGGGTCTGACAATAGAAGCTGTCTGGTAGAATGGTTATTATAGCGAATGGTAACTGTGCCGCGATAGTCAAAAGGGCTGCCTTGCTCATATTCAGCTCTAAACCCTGTAACAGTAGCTATTCTTTCTGGGAGTACAGCCTCAACACTAATAACCATAGTGGTGGTCAATTCACCATAGCTGATGGTTATTGTTTGAGCTGCCACAGCCTGACTGGAGTTAAAGCCTGTGATAGTCACGGCAGCGTCTGAAAAATAAACAAAACGATGAGTATTGTCAGCATAAGAATTTATTCTGATACGCTCGTTGTCAAGCTCCTCACCGATAAAGTATCTTAGACGAGGATTGACCGCACTTATGCTGTATGATAAGGTAGGCTCAGTGACATTGCAGCCATCAGCGGCAACGAAAAAAATAGTGCTTGCCATGGCAAGACATATCAGCATAAATATGGCAAATATTTTTGTTCTTTTCATAAGCTTGTTGTCTCCTATACAATTATTATATGCTATGGGGCATAAATAGTCAAGCGTTTTTAGCCATAATTGAAAAAAAGTTGTTATCACGATAG
>Ga0131853_10001466_pt1 | contig 42173 bp, 22 predicted proteins | sample TergutLab28metaG_FD_92764 | JGI IMG/M metagenome (GOLD analysis project Ga0131853, IMG submission 92764) | Labiotermes labralis P1 segment gut microbial communities from Petit-Saut dam, French Guiana - Lab288 P1 (version 2) (version 2) | ecosystem: Host-associated > Arthropoda: Insects >...
CACTTCACTTTAGACTTTTCACTTCACTAGACACCGCTTCTCTACACTTTTCGATGATTTCCAACACACTTTACTTCCTTTTAATTCAACTCAATTATCACTTTCCTTACCCTCTTTTTAAAATTGATTGGTTTGCAGGGGAGAATTCCTAACACTTCTGCCTGTAACTGGTTCCAGTGTTGGATGGTCCTATTTACAAAAGAATATTTCCCTATATCCGTCCTTTGCCTCCTACTCCTAATTTTCTTTTCATGAACTACCCTGCTCATATAGTGTGACCATTCTAATCTGTCACCAATAGGCTTCCACGCGCGTTCCCCAGAGTACGCTTTGAAGAGGCCACATATGCGTGATAACTTTCTACGTGACGCCAAGTTTTCCCAGTTCGGACTGTTCTTAGGATGTGCAAATTTGGCCGCTTTCTTTTGCACCCCGTCTAACGCATTTATTTGTCCCTCCCTGTACGGATCCCAGCACGCGGCCCCATATTCAAGAATCGGACGTACAAGTGACCTGTAGGCTAAACTTTTGGTATTACTATTACCCTTTTTATAGTATTCGCATTGTGAAATGTAGTGCTTTCCAGGCCTTTTTCACTGCGTAGTTCACTTGATCCGCCCAACTTAAGTCGCTGCGTAAAATTATTCCTAAATATTTACAACTGCTCGCTTCCGGTATTAATGTGCCCATTAACGAATAATTTAGTGGATCCTTTACCCTAGCTCTCGTGAAGCGAATTGCCTAACTTTTACTTGGATTTATCTTCATCGCATTTTCAACCGCCCACTCCCGCAGCCTGTCCAGGTCCTTCTGCAATTTTTCCATGTCTGCATTATTTGTAATTTTTCTGTAAATTACACAGTCATCAGCAAAAAGTCTAATAGTTTATTCCATATTCCTCCAAATATCATTTACATAGGCTAGGAACAGAAGAGGACCTAATACGCTTCTTGCGGTACACCTGACGTTACTCTAACTTCTGCCCTCCAACCCTGACTCCCTGCGTGCGACCTAAAAGATATTCCCTTATCCATACCACTACCCTCGAATCCACGCCCGAGTTTGCAATTTTAGTTAGCAACCGACCAAGTGGAACTAAATCAAAAGCTTTCGAAAAGTCAACTATAATAGCGTCAATCTTGTCTCCGTTATCCAGAGAGTCCGCAATGTCCTGGCATACCGCGATTACTTGACTTTCGCACGAATATGCCTTGTGTAATAAAACAGTTGTGCTGACGTACAAAATTAGTTATTACCACGTGCAATACGTATTCAAGCACTTCATAATGTCTTCAATCAAATGTTGACAGAAGTTGTATTTGTGACCCAACTGTCTAATAATGAGGGACTCTCAGTCTAACGAATAGTGTGGGTTTCGACAAATTGCTATTTGACAGCACTGCCACGTTCTTACATAACCCATTAGAACTGTCACATGCCTAACAATATATATAGGACAGTTAAGCAAAAGTTGATGTGCTCTTAACTTGTCTTTGGATTATTTCATGAGGTCTTTCTCAGTCTGTTCTTTTCTTCCTGAATTATACCCGAGTCTTCTTTTCAAAGTAATAAAAATCAACTAGCATGAAAACGCAAATATTTTTAGAAACGTTAGTATCGGAATACAGTAATTTCAACGCTGTTACCAGTATATCCTAATCCCGGCTGAATTTATTTTTGGTACATTACGCATCATTACCCTTCTGTTCAATGTGCATTAATGTACCGTACAAGAAAATGTTCGTTATTTCTACTACAGGCGCAAATAAAAATCATTTTTCTTATTCAAGAGGAATTATAATGAAACTTAGAACTGAAAACTGACCAAGATTAATGACTTAACTCTCTTCATTATTAACTCGAAGAGCTCAACTAATGAAAGAGGAATCAATAGAGCTGTTCACATGTAAGCAAAGAAAAGAATCGAGTTGCTTGATGTTGGTGTGCTGGATAACGCGAGTGGGAAAGAAGGACTTGTGGAAGCCAAGAAAGGAGGAGTGAATTCTCCGCAGTAAAGCACTCTCGTGCCTTGGAATATTGTTCACGGGAAATTGCATTCCAGTGATCCCAAGTCGTGGACTTGACGTGTGGAAGAAATGACTTGTACTGGCGATAATAGGAAAGTGAAGGAGTCGTGCCGGTCTGAAGATAGAGGCAGCAGCCGTACGTAGAATGGAGTTAATTTCACTCATAAACCAACACGTGCCTTTTTCTTTCTTATATGCGCGCTCACAACGTCACGCCTGTGCCTTCAAAGTTCTCACGTAATAAGGAATATTCAGTATGTCAATCGCAGTAAGTTTAATGGTGCTAGCCACGAACTACCCTCTGTGCTTAAGTCAAAGCCTATGTTCTATTCACCGCACGTTGTGGCGGTACGTCAAAATACTGTACAATAAGAAGGTACTGTATTCGAATCCCAGGTGGCGCAAGATATTGTACTCTTCTCCAAAATGTCTAGACGGGCCCTGGTGCCCGCCCAGCCTCCTGCTTAATATGTACTGGGGACTTCTCCGTGGGCAGAGCGGCCGACTCATGAAGTTAACCACCCACACAATCTAGGGACCAAGATAAAAACGAGTGTAGCTATACCTCTTATTCTCCTGTATGTCTTCATTCCAGCGACAGGGAACAATTTACGTTTTATCTTTTTGTAGAACAGACTTTCATGCACTCTGACTAAGGGTGGCGCTATATTGGGGTTCGACTTTATTTATTTCTAGATTATTAAGTACTTCGTCGATGGTTCAAGATACGTGGACTTAAATGGCCCTTATCCTCCTTCTCTATATTTTCTTTCTCTTGCCGTTTCTTCCAGTTTCTGTAATCCCTCTCCGTCATCATCGTCATCATCATCGTCGTCGTCGTCGTCATCGTCTTTGCTCGTTTATCTTTTCCTCCTAATTCTCATCTTTTTTCTAGTGTCCTGAGAGACACAATTTTGCTTTCGGTGTGTGAAACCGATAGAAGGCTTACTTGATATTAAGTCTGGTCACGTGCAAATTATCTTTTAATGAAATAGACCAAAATATACGAGGGAACTTCTAGAGTTAATATTATTTCACACCGACACAGCATCTTAAGAGAAACTATTTTTCTTGTGGTTCTTAAGAGATTGGAAATAAAGTTTTGTGTAATAAAAATCTTTATTGTTAGCTTCATTAGTAGGGTAATTAATTCATGACGAAGTGTTGAATAGTACCCTTTAGTTCACTAATTCTTTCTTCAGTTTAAGATAATTTCAGCGATTCTTTGAACAAATTCTGTGTCATTGTTAGCACTTTCAAATAAGCGTAAAGTGTAACAATTCAGTAACTGAATTATTAAAAGGACACAGAGAATTTATACCACAGAAGACTACAGTCTATGTTATTTCAATATAAAATTATAAGGTTCTGACATTTGTAGTGAAACGCGTATCCCTGAACACAGCAAATTTGTTACATTTAAATAGACGACATTTACTTGTACCGTCTTATTATTTAACAAAGTAAGATATTTAGGTGTTGCAAAATCGTGAGTGAAAATAGAGAAAGAAGCAGGTTAAGGGGGGTTTAAGTGTATGTCACTGGGGAGCCTGTTTGAATATATTAGGGTAGAAATTGTGGGTACACTATAGATGAATGTGGAACTCTATCGTTCGTATACTTCATAAAATAACTGTTATAGTAATAGCAATTAAACAGTGTTTGTGGAGCGGACATGAAAAATACATACAGAATTTTGGCTGGGAATAAAGATGGGATTTCAGGAACCAAGAGGTACATGTAAAGATTATATTAAGACGGATGTTAAAGTCATATTGTGTGATGCTGTGGATTCAGTTCTTCTGGCTCAGAATTTATACCAGTCCTCGGCTGTTGTGAAAATACTAAAGAATATGCAGGTTTTATAAAGGCGAAAAGTTTCTCCAGTATCGAAACAAAAATTACAGTCTTCTGTGTTTTTATTGAATGGTGGTAATAATTTCTGTGGAGTGGATGACAGAGAACACGCTGAAAGAGATTTTCTGAAAAGTCAGTGACAACTGGCCATCTAAATAAAGCCGCACTTATTACAAAATCCCCCATTAACCCCATGTGTTTCGACAATGCTTTAGTTTCTTCAATGAAATATAAAAACGCGAAATATTTTGAAAGTCTTCATTGCGATGTGCATCATGATGGAAGACGTGGCAATTTCTCCGTTCATGCCAAGAAGGATAGAGGGCAGTGGAGGTGTGTCTTCATTTGTTCTTCCACTGAACTAAATAGTGAGTGGCCAATCTCACGTCCTAGCTGTTTTTTCCGCAGGGTCCAGTGAACAGGAAATTAGGCTGCCGCAAGAGACAGGCTTGTAGACTTTGGAGAGCCGAGAAAGTTTCTTCTGCCAGAAATCGAACCGTGATTTCACAGTTGTGTACCCCGTCACCTGATCACTATGCTAACTAAGCTGTTTCGTTGGCTGTCCATGCGTGTTATGGTATGTGTTATAGTTCTGAAGTAATCACAGTAAATTTTGTCACGTGTTACTAAAGACAGTTTGCTTTTGCGTAGCTGATTTCTGCAAGATGCGAAAATAAATTCTCTTTACGGTGGCCAATTAAGGAAAAATTACTGTGCAGTGTTACTTCGTATATGATTGTTGGCGTGTGCTTTGCTACGCCCTGATCGCTGTCTCTTCGTGTGGTAAAGTTCTTCGGTGTTACCACTTACAAACAACTGTGTAGCGGTAAAGGTGTGGGATATTGTTTCATGCGCATGCAACAACTGAACTCTCACTAGATGTATTTTTATGAAATCTTATACTTGAATATTTTTCGAAAATATGTGGAGAAAATTCAATTTTCATTAAAATCAGACAAGAATAATGGGGACTTTACCTGAAGTCTCTGATCATATCTCGCTCATTTCTTTTGAAAATGAGAAATGTTTCAGGTAAATTTGTAGAGAAGATCGTAACACACATTTTATGACTCTTTAAGAAAATGATACCGTTTATGAGAAGATACAGAGTCATCGAAAAACATGGACGGGATTTGAAACCGCTATAACTTAAAAAGTACGTGTTCCCACAGATTGAAACCTTCGAACAAGAAATTGCAAGTAGGTTTATTTTTATGCAAGACGGAGCTCCTCCCCATTTCAGTTGATTTGTGACTGACGTTTTAAATGAGAGATTCCCTGATGCCTGGATTGGAAGGGATGGACCAGTACCCTGGCCACCTCGAAGCCCAGATCTCTCTCCACTTGATTTTTTCCTGGGGGGCACATTAAGAACATTGTGTATGCTGAGAAGACAAGGAATATCCAGCACCTGCAAGACAGGATCACATCAGCCATTGAAACTGTAACACGAGACATGATTCAGAAAACATGACAGGAGATAGAATTTCGTTTGGACGTCTCCAGAGCTACAAATGTTACACATATTGAAATGTACTAAGGTAAGTATAAAGCTTTAAAATTTTCTGAACATTTTAAGATGCCAAACGTGTAAATCTGTCTAGTACGTTTTAGGTTATAGCGGTTTCAAATCCCGTCCATCTTTTTCGATGAACCTGTATAGAAAAATTCTGAACAACCGACGAGTCTACAAGTGACGACGTGACATTGCGCATGCGCTTTACATGCTGGATAACTGAGACTACACACACAAACTCAGAGTATGTAAAATCTATTGCGTCTCTACGACAAACGAATGCCCTCCATGTTACAATATACGTACATTGCCTGCCTTGTTAATAGGGTGTACTGTATGTGATGGTTGGGTGAGTGAGTATGGAGCATCAGTGGAATGATTCTGACAGGAAAAGAAAGGGGAGTGCTGCGAGGAAATCCCGTGTCATTGAACTTTATTCACCACAATCGCCACACGATTTGGTCTGGGAGTGAACTCGGACTTCCTCGCTGAGGGTCCGGCGGCTAACCGCCTAAGAGATGGCACAGCCGACGCATGTGAGTAATTACAGTTGTATTAGATTAAAGCAGAATACATGAACCGCATTAGGTCACACCGAAACTTTAAACCGATCCAATTTTCTGCCGTCCACACGGTCCGACATCTTGCTGCTAGTGTTACACAAATATTCAGCATCAGGCAGTTGTGTGTCGCGACAATTCAGACCTTTATTTAGTATGTAATCACGTAATGTGGATATTGGTAACATTTTTAGGTGCAGTGCCTGAAATTTCTACTGTTTCATTAGTTTTTTGTTTTCTAAATGCCAGAAGAATACCTTCGAATGCTTCACAACCGGTTCCTTTCAGACCGTTACCATTCATCATCCTCTTTCACTAACATCGCTGTATGCTATCAGAAGCTGAAACGTAGTAAATTACTAATAAATAAATAAAAAAAATTAATCACCAAAGCATTAACTACATGGTAACGTTATCTTTAATTTTTACCATTACGTAAGTCTTGCCCAGAATTTTCGTAATATAAGTCACTCTTTCAATAATACCGCCGACACAAATATACACTCACATTCACCTTTGTATCGAGTCTTTAAAATTAGGTCTAACTACTTTCTCTCTTTCAAAGATATGAGTGGCTTGGTTTTGTATGAAGGGTCATTTAGAACAAAGTCTATTGACCCCCACAATCCACAGGAATTGGAAATATTTTTGAAATTTACTTCTACGCAACCGTACGCACTCCTTTATCACGGATACTGGACACAAGTAAAATTATTTCTTTTTGGTGTGTATTTACACATTTCTTTCAAGTCTGAATTTGAATTCAGCCTACAACTGGAATCTACCGTATCTACAGAGAACAGGCTTGCATCCTAATAATCATAAAGTGATAACTCATTTTACTGCCAATGTCGTGTAATTCAGTAACGCCTCTCTGTTGTGTTGGATATTAGCACCTGCTTATTGCGAGCGCAGTCTTTGTTTGTGAGTCTGAGGCGCTCGTTTTGTGATTTCACGCAAAGCTTGGCGTCTTGCTGAATGCGTCATTATTTAGCAGTACTGTCACCATTGTCTGACGTGGTGCATCACTGGAATTTATTCGACTCTTGATATTTCAGGCAAAAAGCGAGCAGTAGCTGGTGTTAGGCTGGTGGCAGGAGGTATTTTTCAACCCTCGCTGTGTTGCATTTCAAGCGTGCGTGTTAGAGAGCTGGTTTTTGGCACATATTCACGTCACGTCCGGAGAGCTCCATATACGCTCCTACTGTACTTACTGTTTATGCTGATGTGAATATTGTCACAGCCCATGAAGTTCGGTGAATTTGCGGTCTTCCTGACTGCCCACTTGACTTTTTAATATTTGGTTGACTGACTAAACTGTCTGTTCATTAAAGAGACAGTTCGCCCAGCTGACTCAGTAGGTTACTGCTTGATTGACAGGCTAAGTAATTCACTGCGATAATACTTGACGGATTTACAGTGTTGTGAGTAAAAACATTAATTTTATGTTGTCATAATTTGAAATAATTTCAATACACTTCGAGTTTCATTGATGTGAGTTTCGCAATAGAAGGCCGGATATTCCAACTCGCACATTTCAGTGCATAAACCATTCTGTTATATTCTTGATTTTAAGCTTTCGCCGTGTTCTATATGTAATGTGTCATACTTCATTCACCTGCCTATGAAGATGGAACTGATAGAGTGTTCCGAAACGTCGGCTATTAGAACTCAGACGCCGGGGAATTACCCAAAAGAAAACACATTACATTCTGTTATAGCAACAATAAAACCAAAACTGTACGTTAAACACAGATGTGACATATAAATAAGTTTATTACCAACAAATTGCACATACCCATGAAGAGAGCGTGACTGGATGAACAAGATCTTAGAAACATTCCTGCATAATTTTGAAATAATTTTAACCCTACCTTGACACACAGTACTAACACTGTACCATGGTGCTGTAACGACGTTCTACACATTATTTACCATTCACAAACTGACAAAGCTATGTGCCGATGCTTTGTAGGTCTTTCACTACATATTGGTGTGTCTAAAGATGGCTATAAATAATAATCAAAACATGTGGGGGTGGTCCTGTATTCATGGGCAGGTGCAGGATGTTGATAATAAACGTATTTCAGGTTTTATCTTTCAATTTCTATGCTCGTGTTTGATCATTATCCGTTTCATTAGTATACCTTCGAGAGGTTATTGCTCGGTAGGTATGCAGATTTGAAGATCCACTGAGTTTCCGAATCAGTTGCTATTTAATTTGCTGTTGGGCTATCTGCTTTTTCCTACAGGACGTCTACAAAATTTACAGACTTGTAAACTTTCTGCGCTACTGGATGTCTGCCGAATGGATGTCTATTTGTGCTGCTGGATGTTTGAGTTACTGAGTGTATACCATGACGTTTACTGTTTGTATATTTTTCCACCCCGTTATGTTGACCCTTTACTCAAATGTCATGTTTAGTCAACAAAAACTGTGTATAAATAAGAAGGGTAATATTAGTTATTTATTTTCTTCCCTACATTTGTCTTTTCAGTACACAATCGTAATTTCCAAAGTATCTAATCTGACATTAAGTACTTTCTCTATTTTGTGCAAAGAAATAGTCCAAATTAAATAGCGAATGTCAAATTTAATAACTTCGATCATCTGAAACGACGAAACTGGCCGACTAAGTCACTGGTTTAATCCAGCCCTTATGGCGAAAATATACTGAAAAATTGGTCGTAAAATTTTATCCAGTTTTTTATGTTCATTATTATACCAACATACGCACAAGCAAGTAGTGTAAAATTAGTATTAAAATTACTCCGACATATTTCGGTGTTAATGCAGTACACCATCTTCAGGGAGTTTACAAGGTGTGTCAGCTAACTTATGAATTATTAAAATGATAAAATACAATATAATAGTGTGTCGTTATGGTAAATTCTTGCTACATGTTGCCGCATATGTAATTTCTGGTTAGGTGTGTACACACACCTAACCAGAAATTATAATAATAAACAACATTAATTAACCAATATGCACAGTATGAACATAAAAAACATAAAAACATATCCAGTTCTTGTTTCGGTTTTATTTATTTGTGCACACGGTCAACTTACAATTCAATAACTTCAGCTGTGAAAAACTGCATATATTTTGCTGCCAGTGGGAGAATGTTAGTAGTAGTAATGTTAGTAGGAGTAATGTAAACAGTGTCATGTTCTTCCAAGCATTAAAACTTTGGACACTAAAAAGAGGACCACGTTTAATAGAAGGCACAACTTGGCACCAATTGCCGTGTTAGGAGGGAAAAATTTGATTTCAGTTCTCGAACTCGAAAGGCAGGCTCACAATCTCTGTTTCCCTTAACTGAATATTAAACAGATTTAATGTCTCCCCGACAGAAGAACCAAGCTGACAGGGTTGTCTGTTTTGTTGTGTTGTTGGCTGCCTGCTGTCCAAGATTTTCATGGCGCCTGTAGGGAACAAAGGGCTGACCCGTTGTACCATAAGTAACAGACAAGTGACTGCCTCAGCAGAAACGGACTGAAACTTTGTGAAGATTAGGACAAACATTTCTGTTAAGCGTTCCATTTCACTGACCCAAAATCTTTCCTATCATGGGACTCAGTTTCAAGAAAGCTGTCAATTGCACCCGTAGCCACGTAATGGTTTATAATAATAATAATATATGAAAGTCCATATTATAATTACACACCAGCCAATATACTGGAGAATGAAAATTTCAAGCTGTACTGGATTCGCAGCATACTTACGGACAAAATAATACCTTTTAATCGACCTGACATAATTTTATGAATAAGAAAACAAAGAACACCTTTTTGAGAGACATAGCTATCCCAAATGCACATAATCTCGCCAAAACAATAACCGACCAACAAAACAAGTACCAAGAACTGGCGAATGAAATATGTGCTATGTGGAAGCAAAAGGCAGCACAAGTGATTCCGATAGTAATATCATCTACGGGAGTAATTCCAAAGTCACTATGACAGAGTCTAACAAGACATAACTTGCACCCGAATACACATATACAAATGCAAAGATCTGTAATTCTTGGCACATGTTCAATTGTAAGAAACTTTTTAAACTATAAGTAAGACCACCGAGCCTAATCCCGTTGATTACTTCATCCCAGGATAGGTGAATATTTCCCAGCCAAAGCTGAGAAGTGAAAAATTCGATGATAATAACAATAATAATAAAAACCACAAATGATTTTATTTCTTTTTATCTTCACTAAAATCATAATATTTATAATAATAATAATAACAATAATATAAATTCTTCAGTATTAATGTAATGCTATAACGGTCTTTTCCGTATCCGAGCAAAAAAGGAATATTTACATTTATACAGTACATCAACAAATGCACAATAATAAAATATGTTTCATCGTGTATTACAATAAACATCATAAAAATATAATATGCTTTTTCATGTATTACAATCAATACAATAAATTTTATTTTATTTTATTTTATTTTATTTTATTTTATCTGTATTCTTGTGAAGGTATCCTGATGATGGCTGCAATAGCAACCGAAATATGTAGGTATTAATTATGTACGATAAAACAAATTTTGCTGCTGTGTATTTGTCTGTGTATTACATAAATATAAATAGGTAATACGGCTATTGACGGAGACAGCACAGAATCATACATATACAAAAAACACAGACAACAAAATGAAACAAATAGAAAGTGTGTGGCAAGAAATCACATTTAAAAACAATAATAATAATATCTATGTTTATTGAAACTGAGCCAGTGAACCCTGGCAATAAATTACACTGACCGGTAAATGTGTAATTATCCATAAATATTTTACTTCACTTTGTAACTTCAGATAGTTCTGACATTCTGCTCAATCCGAATAGCATCTACATCCTGCAGGAATTTCTACAAAGGAAATTTTCTTCAAGTGGGTTGCCCGTGATTTTGTTTCTGGAAATTAAATATGAAATAAACAGCGTTGTCTATACATTTAAAATAAATTAGTTAGAATTCAGACGTCAGGTACTTGGGTACGTAAAGGTAAAGGTTCGTATATCCTTTAACACTTTCAATTCGCCAGAAGTATTGAGATGGTGTATGATGATAACTTGTACTGTAAGAACACATTATGTAATAGGGTAAAATTTTGAGTGTCTCTTCCTCACTTGTGTGCATTTGTCTCAAATATTTGTTACTACCCTACATAGAGTGTCCGAAAAAGAATTTCATAGCTCCGAGACCTTATATTCATTAACTAAAACAAAACATAACACAGAAGGTAGAAACAGTAATGGCATTTTTTATACCAAGAAATGCGAGGCAATGAGCATGCCTGTAGCAGCACTGTGGCAGCAATATCCGGTCCTCTGTGTTCAGCGTATGGTGTATCATGTTCCCTGCATTCAGTCTGCCATGTCACGGATGCGTTGCTTTGTCTGCAAGCAGTTCTGACTTAACACAGATTTGTCTTTTTTTGAGTGGACTAAAGGAAGGCGCAATGCGTAACGTAGTTCAGTTACAATAAAAACCCAGGAAGTACAATTCAGCCACTCTGTATTTTGGTTCTGTGAATGTTACTGGGGCTCTCTGTCTGTCAGGTTGTGATGCCGTGTAGTCTGGTTTCAGAGACCCCAATTGCATCAGTCATCATGATGTGTTCTCCAGAGGCCTTTGGTTCCACCGCTTTGAGACATGACAGCTCACATTAATATCCCTGTTTCCTCCAGCTGGTTTAATCTCACAACGATTTCAAATACGTCAAACTACTTGATGTATACAATATACCGTTGATTATTCTTATGAATTTACACGAACAAGAAGATATTATTTCATATACAATAACAGTATAGAAGAACAAAAATGTATTTTCCATTCAACACATATTAATCTAATCACCGCCATATCTCGTTTAACCTATTAAAGATAAGCAATTTTATTATTATGACGAAAATATGTAATAATCATTCAGACGAAAAAGAACTAATATTAGATTTAATAATAATGTTTCATCTAATATGTGTAAATTCCTAGTCGTACTAAAGAAATAATAAAACTTTCGGTAATTTGAATAGTTAGATGCAGCATTTAAGATGTGAGAGCTGGACATTCTTTGTTCATCACCCATAACACTATCCGTGAAAAAAATACATTAAAATTTATTATCCTACAAAGAAAGCATTCAGTAGCAAACACATTCGGAATGCATCAATGAGCACTCCTGCATCGTGTTCCTGACGTTTTGCGTATATCGAGGGAGGACTGCGATGGTTTGCCGTTTCTCCTGCATGTACAATCCCTCGAGATAGGATGCAGTGTACCGTCAGGTTAGTCTTTGGTGCTGCTTATTCTAAGCATCTGATAATGTACCCTTAATAACCAATAAAGACGAGTTATAAAATCCCACAGAATAGGTCCGTATGGCGGTTATATCCTAGAGCTTTTTTTTGGGGGGGGGGGGGAAGTCCCGGATATGTTTCTCCTTTGGGTTACCGTTGTTTCATGTGTAAATAGATCCCTCGGAATTCCGTAATTCTCCCAATCGGATGTAAGATAATACTCATGAACAATCCACAGTCTCCTCCAAATCCTTTTGCATCCATCTTTCATAATCATGCGAAGTTTAAGGTTTTGCTGTGCTGTTGCTGAAGATTTTTGTCTTTAGATATGACTCAGTGATAATATGCATACCGACACTAACTTTGCCGGAGATGTCGGGATTTTTTACCCACTGATGCAGCGTCTCGTCCCAAATGGACGGATGGAAACCGCATTTAAAATTATCTTGTCTTCATCTTGCAGATGAAATGAACGGATAACAGTGAATTCATCCGTAAATCACTCAATTATTATACCAACTAATGCACTTATATAAAATTTAGACATTAAAACACTAAAACTGTCCCGACATGTTTCGGTCCTAAGACCATCATCAGGGAGCTGTATTTCTTTGCCTTGCTAAAGTCACATTAAAAGCCACATTAAAACCAGTCATACCCTACTAGTACAACGAAGTTAATTTATGACTGGTTTTAATGTGGTCTTAGGACCGAAACATGTCGGGACAGTTTTAGTGTTTTAATGTCTAAATTTTATATAAGTGCTTTAGTTGGTATAATAATTGAGTAACTCGACAACATGCACGGTGTAACAATGAAAAAAAATCATCCGTAAATATTATTGCTTGCTTGCATTACTTGCAGCCAACTTCTCGTTGCAAAATAAGGTGTTGTCTCTATGTTGGTACTTGTAATATGGTGCAGGAACATGAGTTCACGCAATATCGGAAGGCAAGCAATTGACCTCAAGTAGTAAAGATAAGATGAGGGAAGCTGGTGCTGGCTGGGAGAAAAGTAAAGAGGAAATTTAATTGAATTGGCAAGTAATTTGGAATGAGTGCTTTCCCACAGGAGACTCATAGCAGGCGAGTTGGTCGCCTGCTGATGGAAAAATGTGTTACATTCAGACGGTGCAACGTAGCAAGAGTCTAAAATGCACTTGAAATTTATCGATTTCATCAAACCAAATTTCTGACACCATCCTCAAGCATAATAAGTTAAATAAATTTCTACTCAGATCTGAGGAATTAACCGTTAAAGACAACCATTTACTATAAAACTTGGAAAATTGTACGTAGTCAAACACAACTTTGTCACATGAGGTGTATTTAATGACTATATAATGTACAACTACATGTTTCGGCCTGTACTGGCCATCTTCAGGTTGTCTTAGGGGAACTTAAAGATCTTACTATAAGCATGCACGCACGTGCGCGCGCATGCTTATAGTAAGTTGCTGAAATTTGCAGCTTGTTTGTTTCTGGATCTTTAAGTGACATCTTAGCTTTAACCTAAACAGATAAATGTTCTTTTGTTATTACTTTCTTCTCGGCCTGTTAGCGTTTTGAAATCATAAACCGAGTTTATAAAATTCAGCTCTGTAGAAAAATTTATATTATAATTTTATTGCCTTAATATTTTAGCCGAATAAATAAATATCGACATAAAAGAATGACATTACGTTTTTACCAGTAACGGATTTTGCCACATTTTGCTGAAAATACTTTCAGGTGTATTTATTTTTATTACATTCGGGCAACCCACTCGCGAGTAAATCCCGATTATTGCCGTTCCACTGTTATTGAATAAGCGTTTGTTGGAGGTGTCACGCAGGAACGGAAAGAAGTATAATAATGTAAAAATAAAGCAGCAATTCGTTGTTCTGTGACTGTAACTGTAATTGTAATCGTAAGTGTAAGTGTAACTGTAACTTCTCTGATTCCACTTTCCTTTTGTTATATGTAGCTAGGATAAAGACCGGAAATTATGACGCCTTCATTTCACGTTTCACACCCGGACGATAAAGTGAAATTCCTTTATTCAATCCGGATGAGAGTCTTACAACAACACATTCTAATCCCTGCCTTTTCTATAGCACAGATAAGTGAAAATACGTTACTTATTAATGTCAGTATTTCATGAAAGTATGAAGAAATGAGGCAGGAAAGGTACGAAGGAATTGCTTTTCACAAAAACAAATTATTAATTATGGCACACTATCGTGATTACCTACCCCATCTAGCACCGAGGTTAAAGAAAGAGTAGAGCTATACCTATACGCCTCCTACGGGCCTTCGTGGCCTGTCGTAATAAGATTGTATATTTTACAGTACAGAAGCAACACTTGACCCGCAATAACAGCACGTATATCTGCCAGAGGTGATGATTTGGAAAACTACCTGTCAGTGGGACCGTTTTTTTGTATAGACTATCCGCTTGGCAACTATAATTGCGTAGTTTCGCGTCCAGATTTTGTAAACGAGCGTAATTTTAAAATTTCAAATTTTTCTTGGAAACTCATTTGTACTTAATTAAAGAAAGAAAGAACTGCACGTCACACAACTAGAGTTCTGTGAAAGGATTACACAATATGTTCTATCTCGTGTAGTGTTAACCAAAAAAAATGCTCTTTTTAAATTAATTTTTTAATTCAAATACTCTTGCCTTCTAGAAGACAAGGAGAATTGAATTAAAACATTAATTGAAAAAGTGCATTTTGTTGCTTAATATTACATTATTTTATCACAATGCACGGCACAAAAAACATAAACGTTCTGTCTCAATGAATATTCTGCCTCCTTCCAACTATATTTCAAGCTGACGATACCGATTCTTTCTGGCAGATTCTATATTATAATGCTTAATTTGAAATCTCTTGTTTTATTCCTAACAAAGGCTAATGGTCTTGTCTTTCCCCGGAACTACTTTTTCTTTTTTCTTTTTTCTGAGGCGGTAAACTTCAGTCATGTTTTCAAGATATGCTTCCTGCTCAGTATCTTTTTTGTTCACACATGCATCAAACGAGATTTTAAACACTCTATTTTTCTTCAGATTATATGGATGGGTGTTCGGGGTGTCGCAGTCGGTTGAGGCACTGCGCGACAAGCCGAAAAGTAGCGTTTTTTTTCACGATGGAATCCACGGAATTGTGTTGACTAATTCTTTCGGCCGCGCTATGGTCCTAAGATAGACTCAGCCTCTTAACAGAACTGAATATCCGGAATATCTACTGGGAAGCAAAGGCAGACGGTGTGTCAGCCCTAAGCACAGGCCGTGCTTAGGGCTGACACATTGACCAACTTCATGTGCAGATTGTCTAGAAATTCTGGGAGCCTCGAACTCCTGGATTCCTAAGCGCCTGCCCAGACTTGTTATGTGATTGCTTATTATATGGATGGTGGTAGGCCACTTAAATGTGACACAACTTTAAGAGCTCAGAAAAACAGATTTCTTCTTTGGATCACGTGAAAGGAATAGAAAAAAAACTATAATTCACGAGAATTTTATTTTATCCGGATGGCGGATATGAACATTACTCTCTTTCGGACACGAACGAATATACAGTTGCACTCGTGTATATTTCCACCACGTGTGTATATGCGTGTCAGATCGTAAATATGTTACACTTTGAATCACGAACGAAGTTGTTGCTTGAGATATCCACAATAAGAACATGATTTTAATGAATCTCAAACTTATCTTACCAAAATTTTTAAAAACAGCTCATCCTAAAATTATATGAGCGCATGGCGTGATATAGATCTTATTGCATCCGCGGTTTCTATTGGATATATTTTTCCATGTGGAAAATATTTAACGAAGAATACTACGAATAAACTGGTACTGTCATCTGATACCTGTGACTGTCTCTACTACGATGTATTTCAATCCAAAATAAATTTAGTTACATCACGACCAGTCACGAATTTCGGCAGTAACTGCACTACACTCTAACATTCATCTCTCCCTTGGTTTTGCCTTCACTTCTACTTAACATTTGTGATGCTGGTAGCCAAAAATAATCTCAGCACAGGAACTCTGTCAGCTAATACAACATTTCGCGATAATCTATTCGTTTTGTAGCGCGCGGTGCACTCTTCCATACACTGCGCAAAAAGCCGTGTTGGAATGAAACTGTAGAACATGGAACACGTGTTTGGGTAAAGGGAAAATATATAAATGGCTTTTCCTTCTGATACTGAAACAGCATTCGAAACGCAAAGTTATAACAATTCGAATAGTAGAGTTTGTCGACGGATATTGAAATTGATGGCTTTAGTTTTGTTTCTTCGTAATTCCCATCGCGCTCCATCGGAAGCCTTTAATGTGTGAGTCTACGCGTTGTTCTTCATTATACCCTTAAATAACGGTGACATTTTGTTATAATTCTCTTATTCTTGTTTAAGCGCTTTACCTTCAGTTACTTTTCTCACCAACTGCATGTCAGCAATGAACGTTCAAAGATTTACACTGGCTTCTTGTAAATAAAACCAACTTGGTGCACAATTTGTTCTTATTATATTTATCAATCTCTACATGTTTCGGGCGACTATGTACCCATCATCAGGGGAAAAAACTGTATTTTTGCGACACTTGATACTTGGTATCAAGTGTCGCAAAAACACAGTTGTTTCTCCTGATGTTGGACATATAGTCGCCCATAATATATAGAGGTTGATAAATACGAATAATAAGAATAATTTTGTACACTAAGTTGGTTTTATTTACAAGATTATACAGAGATGCACGGTCAGCAAAAAAAAAATACACTGGCCTCTAAAACGTTATGCTGCAGCCATATTTGTTCTTACAGAACAAAACTAAATTTGTCCAAAAATTTTAGGAGATGTACATTCGAATACAGATAATCCCCGACTTATGCAATTTCAGAGTTACCAAATTCTAAAAATAAAAAAATTATATTTTCAAACACGTACCTAATTTCTTTTTGTGGGTTTGAAAGCCCAATGAGATGAAGGCGGCGGATGAAAACTGCGGGGTGATAACGCAGGCAACGGAGTGCTGATGCTGCGGCCAATCATATTCCAGTGTGTTGGAAATGGGATTTCCACTGGACTCCCTTGCGTATATATACGTACATATCTGATCATATGTATATTAAATTGCGACTTGCGCAAAATTTGAATTGCGCCTGACCTTAGGGGACGTAACTTTTGCGCAACTTCGGTATTAACTGTATAATAGTTTTGAACAACCTCCTTATTTCTGTCATCCTCACAGTCTGACCGTCCATCAGTTATCTGAGTTTAATCTACGCACTGAACGTACAATTACAACACTTTGGTTAAGTTGAATTTGTTTTGCCGAACCCTTAAATATTAAGACTTTCTCAGATAACATTTCTTTTCTGGCAGCTATTAATATATTCATTTATTATATATTTAACACCTCTGTCTATCTTTAAGACCATAACGCCAAGTGGTAGAGTAATAAGTGAGGAATATATTGTAAAAATTTTGAAGAAGGAGAGTGTGCCTTCATATGGAGCATTATCCTGGTCTTGGCTTGGAGGGACTGAAGAAAATTACCAAAATCCTCTGCATAGGCAGTGATCCGTCCGACATTAGGCTCGATCACGATCCGAATACCAAGCTGAAGAATTAACCGCATTAACCAGCTTGCTCGCTTCTCGTAAACTGTTGCAAAATGTCCGTTCTTTTGAGAGGCTGAAGACTTACATTTTGGACATTCTCGCTCAGTTGTCATAACGGTTTCAAACATTCTGTTTTTCTGAAAATCTGAAGAGTTTAGGCTTGGACAATCTTGTTCGGTTCTCGTAACTGTGGCAAAGCATTTGTTGTTATACAAGCTCTTAGTAACGAAGTGAAGTTTCTCTGTATTAAAGACATGATATTATAAGGAATCTGTGTATAACTTCCTAACGATAATTATGGCACTTTATGGATATGAATGATAGTGCTCAGGATGACTCCTTCCTTAGGGTTCTTCTTTTACTTTCCTTACAGAAACAGGGTTCAATATTGCTAACACGGTTTGTGATATTGTTTTATTTCCGATATTCCTGTGACTGCATTAGAAGTTGCAAAGAGAGAGAGAGAGAGAGAGAGCGAGAGATGGAGAACAGTTAGTCTTAAACGGCACGACCGGCCAAGGGAGTTCCGTGATATTACGTTATGTTTTGGAGACGGGGGCTCATGTTTTTAGGCAGGTAAAATTAAAACGTTTCGCATCTCAGACATTTTTTTCTTTTAAATTTGTGTAGCAGACCAACAGACGCACACAAGTGAAGACATATTAGTGTGCACGTGTTGGTCTGCTACACAAAATTTAAATATTCCTGTAATTTATGTATATGTAACATTTTAAACTCTCCTCTTGTCTAAAATAATCGTTGATATAGGCCTAATACTGCTGTTTTATGCATGCTGTGAAAGTACTGGATTGTCACTGATCTGACACACGTGCTATGAATCTCTGGATGTGCTATTCTCATGATAGGTATGTTATAAATTTTCTGCTCTATTAGTCTCATGACAGGGGTGCTAAAGCCTCCTGTATATGTTACTGTAACATGCTGCTCCTTCGACCTTCTATTGTCAGTACATTTCTACCACTGCCCTCTTATTTTTGTTTTACACACACATATATATATATTTATTTATTTATTCTATGTAAACTTTTAGGTGAGTGATCCCTGTTGTGTTGTGCAGAATTATAGAATATACCTAAAATACAAACAAACACAACCCAGTTAATGAAATGATGTGAAATGCCAACTTGATACAACAAGGTAATTTTATTGATGTATTCTTAGCTCGACATATTTCGGGCGCATAAACCCATCATCAGGAGCACCGTACACACGACCTACACAGCGGCTCTTAAGACCACTACCCATCCACAAACTCGGTGCAGAAAATCATATGCTGCAACTCAACATCTAATGCTCCTGATGATGGGCGTATGCGCCCGAAACATGTCGAGCTAAGAATACATCAATAAAATTACCTTGTTGCATCAAGCTGGCATTTCACTTTATTTCATGTGGAAGATGTACGGTCAAACAACCCACAACTCAGTTAGTGATTTTATGAAGGTGTATTCTTACATTGTTTTAACAACTACATGTTTCGGCTGTAGTTATGAGCCACCTTCAGGTTGACTACTTTTTCTTAGGAAAGTAAAATATACAATTAGTAATGCTATTGTTTTGTTACCTACGAGGTCTCTTATAACACGTAAAAAATTAAAAGTAAAATCGATTGCACTGTATAATAATATTAAAATTCAAATTTAGTGGAAGTCTATGTAAACTTTGCAATTGGCAGCACCGTTTTATAAAACACTTCTGTCTCTTTTTTTTCCTAAACTACTGGTTATGTTACTGCTATGATGCGCATGCCTTGAAGCTGGTGGTGTTGTGGCTGTTACGACGCTGAGCACCATACTGCCATAATAAATGTGTGGTGTGAACCTGCTTTATATGGTACTGTTATGACGTGCAAGCTATGAAAGTGCTGGATATCTTGCTCTTTCAAGTGGTTTGAAGATCCTGGGTATCTTAAAGATCTGTTCCATGTGGTGAGGTAAATTCAGTCAAAAACACAACAATGAATATATGGCTAAATGATGGTGTTCATTAGCTATAGAAATCTACATGTTTCGACCTATAGCGGCCATCATCAGGTTTTGACAACCTTCTTGATATAAGATTTGTATATAATATGCATAAACTGCGTGTCGATGTTGAGATCTGATCATCATCATCATTTGCGTGCGTTTGTTAAGCTAAGTTTTGTGGGATGTCTATTGCGTGAATGGATTTATAGGTAGCTGGGTGTGTGGATCCTTTCGGTTAGTAAGATGTAGGGTTGGGAGGAAACTGTGGTTGCAGGTGTGGTATTTTATACACTACTGTGTTGGGGAGGGGGTGGTTTTCGCGGATTTGGTTAGTCTGACATCTTCTCCTTCATCCTGATGATGATGGTCGCTACAGGCCGAAACGTGTCGTTTTCTATTGCTAATAAACACCTTCATTTAGCCATTTTTCATAGTTGTGTTTTTGACTGAATTTACCTCACCTTATAGTTCAAACACACAATGGAGACGGCACACTCCAAAATCTCTACCATGAACTTAGTTTATTATTTTGCTGTTATGATATGCATGCTATGAACATGCTCGATATCTTACAATTATATCTATGTGCTTTGAACGATTTGAATAGCCTACGTTATTGTTACAATAGGACAGCTGTGAACCTACTGATGCTTGCAGCAGTAACAGAACACAGCCCATCGCGCTGTCGGTTCTTCTGCTACTAAAATGGGAATGATGATGGTGATTTACAAGCTCAATAACCAGTGACATGCTATCCCCCGTTCCATGCGGAACTACAAATTACGAACCTTCGATCGAGTTCCATAGCATTCCCTCTCTCCTGCAGAGGGAGCATGTCTACTCTACATTGGTCTGCATAGTACGTATTTGCTAGATTAAAAACCCCAGAAGCATGAAGCTTGAAATAATTGTACTCTGTTTACATACTGGTATGAGCAGCTTTTCATATCCAGCCGGCTTGCAACTTATACACCTGTGCAGAGACCTCCTTGAGAGGCTAGCATTCCTGTGACTGTTCAACACATTCGTCAAACGTCTCGCAACGCCAAGTCTCATCGCCACATCAGCAGTTGGTCCGTTTCCTAATCTGGATGACTTAAGGCACACTTAATTTCCTGCAGGAATGTGTTGATGGTCCGCCATCTGTGCTGAGTCTTCCGCTTTTTCTCTTCCTGTCAGATTTTACGACTAAAATTTTTTACGAATTTTCTTATTTATGTCGTGGCCCGTAAGTGCCCCGCAAATCTCATTCCTTTGTATTTTACTGACCCTAGAAACGTATTTTCTGAAACGTTTCATTATACAGATTCTTCATAACGATGTGAGTTCCAGTCTCTTCTCTACAAATATTCTACTTGGTTGCGCACGTGCACACAATCTCTCTTTTTTTTTCTGTATGTATGTTCATGTATGTATGCATATATATATTTATTTATATTTATATACACATATATATGTAGGTGTGTGTGTGTGTGTGTCTTGGAAAATTAATTCAACTTTTCATACTCTTTTTGACATGACATAAGATGTTCAACAGTACAAGCAAAGTTATTCCTACGCGATATTAACAGTAATTACTAGGAGTGGAGATCTATTTGCAAGTCACACTAACTACACTGCCTGTCAGGAATACTTTCTCCTTCCGCGACGAAATTTAAACTTGGCACAACATGAATAACTTTTTAATAATGTAAGACGTCAGATAAGCATTGCTTGCAGTAGATATGAGGTATGTTTTGATTCGAAATCGAATTTTAATGGAATAGATATTACACTTGCTCTCAAATATTGTCTATTGGAAAATATTTATGCATGTGCTTTGGAACTGTAGTACTTTGTATGTGAACCGTGACTAGAGTAGGTTTGTCGGAATTCTGTAAATGAACTAAGAATTGGATTTTATTTTAGTTCAAATTGCTCTCCAGCTGATGTTTTTGCATCCGAGAATAAACATCTGAAAATTTCTTATAATAAAACCAACTAGATACACTAATTTCTCAAATTTATCTACGTGTTTCGGACAATTCCTCTGTCCATCATCAGGAGTTTTTCACTGTAAACACAGTAATGGTATGTGTCATACAGGTTTGCTGACAGCTTGCGAGCAGAATCAGGACGGAACTGATCGCAGCTGTCAGCAAACCTCTATAACACATATCATTACTGTGTGTACAGTGAAAAACTTGTGATGATGGACAGAGGAATTGTCCGAAACATGTGGAATTTTATTCCAAAAAAAATTTGAGAAATTTATGCATCTAGTTGGTTTTATTATAAGAATTTATTACGATGCACGATCAACTGAACGCCAAATCTGAACATTTTTATCGTAATGAATCAGAACCGACAAATGACAGCAGAAAATATTTAATTCATAAATTATTTCGTTATATTTAAAAAATGAGAAATTTTTTATGTATGCTACAGGTTGACAGGTTATAGTTATTTGACTGTGACGCTCTTTTGTCTTAATGAGCAGTTTTGTGAATAGTTCTCCTTGATAGTTGTCATTAGTTCGATCATATGAAGAAGGATGAGAAGCGCGAGGTATGTGGCGTTAGTGCCGTCGATATGAGCGGGACAGGAGTCGGTACAAAATAACGGGGCCCTATGCCCGCGGCCCAAAGCCCGACCGTTTTATATATATTTTTGTTCTTCTCCATAATATTATTATTTATCGACTTACAAAGTACACCGTTTAGACCAAGCCCAGTTCATTCTGCAAATGAGACTCAGTCTTTCCGATTTAGTGTAAAGATTTTTATCCGCTCCGCCCTAGCTAGGCAGACCGATAAAACGTTTTTAGCAAGACCCGAACCCGCTTTCGTCGGCCCTGTGTGGCATGTATGGGGCAGAGTAGATGTGCATACAGAAATGTAAGACGTGAAGGAAAGAGATCGCTTGGAAGAATTAGAAGTAGATGGTAACACAGAGAATTTTAAAGTACTGGAATGGGAAACGTGGACATTATTTATCTGCCTTAGAGTAGGTAAAGGGGCAGGCTGTTGTGAAAAAGATAATGAATGTGTGAGTTCTGTAAATCACAAGGAGTGTTTGGGTACATAAGAAACTGCTAGCTTCTCAGATAGGATATTGTTCCGTGGATTTAATTTGGTAGTTAATGCGGTAAGTTATACTTTTTTAGAGAAATAAATTTACGTTACTTCAATCTATCTACTGTTTTTCGAAGTCACAACTAAGGAAGGCGTAAGTGACGAATTATGTAAATATTGGCCTTCTTAATTTTTCGAAAGTTTTAGTAATAAGTTCTTTAAAAGATTATATTTCATGCCATATTTATAGGGCTAATTTTATTCTATTGCCTTAGTGGTACAACATTCCTCATTGATAATGTTTGGAATTCTTTACCTTACAAAGTTCAATTTCCTTTTATGAACAATGTACCGAAGCGAAATGCAGATTAAACTGTTTCAACTTTGAAACGCCTCCATGAATATCCGCACTGTATTGTCACTAAGATACCAGGAGATGCCTTGAAAATTTCCCCAGGGTAGTATAAAATTTAAATAAAAACAATCTCTTGTAATCACGTAAAGTTTTACCGCTTTTACAAAAAAGTAGTTGGATAATAATGTTCTGGAAACTTTACTGTAACAAGAATATATAATGCAAAACACCCACAATGTTTTTCGAAGCCAACATAAAGAAGGTTCTCTACGTTACGTATCGATTACTCCGGCTCTGCGTTATAGTCAACTGTTTAGTATTTCCTCTTCATATTCGGAAATTTTGGGTTTAAAGTATCAGCAGTAAACCGACTATTCTGATTGGAATTTTTTTTTCGTTTTCCGATAGTTGCTGCTTGCTAAATTCGTCACAAAGCACTATGCGAGATTTCAAGACTTCGCAGTAGTTTTACTGAAAGAAATCTTCCAGAATATAGCGGCACGTAGGTTAGTAAATACCAGCGTTTCAGATTTGCTTTCTGCTGCCGTCTTCAGGACTTAAGCAGTCCAGGAAGAGGAAACTACTTCATAACAAGTTAACACGAGCTTCGTGCCACATCCATGCCAATGGTTTATTTAATGATGATATCATTTGACACTATACAATCTTAAGAGTTGGTTATCGTCGTTGAATCGTTCAGTGTTAAATGGGTATAAATGTGCACGTGTTAAATGGGTATAAATGTGCACGTGTTAAATAGGTATAAATGTGCACGTGTTAAATGGGTATAAATGTGCACGTGTTAAATAGGTATAAATGTGCACGTGTTAAATAGGTATAAATGTGCACGTGTTAAATGGGTATAAATGTGCACGTGTTAAATAGGTATACATGTGCACGTGTTAAATGGGTATAAATGTGCACGTGTTAAATAGGTATAAATGTGCACGTGTTAAATGGGTATAAATGTGTACGTGTTAAATAGGTATAAATGTGCACGTGTTTAATCACTCCAGAACTGAATAAACACCAAGAAGCACAGAAATTCCTTTGTCAAAAATATATTTTTTCCTTTAATAATTTATTTTCCTCTTCTATTATCAACCAACAACTGCACTTACATAACTTTCACATAAAACACTTTAAAAACACTTAAAATCACTCCGACATATTTCGATCTTGTCAGATCACCATCAGGGAGCCTTGTTGTTCCTTGCTGAAGTTATATTACAATATTCACAATTTAATTCGTTTTTGCAAACAAAGTGTTGTGTCAGCATGTCATGTTGTGTAGGAATGTGCTGTAGAGAGAGCAGTTGGCTAGGTGTGCGTCGTTTGCTACGTAATTACGTAGTTCTCTCTACAACACATTCCTACACAACATGACATGCTGACACAACACTTTGTTTGCAAAAACGAATTAAATTGTGAATATTGTAATATAACTTTAACAAGGAATACCAAAGCTCCCTGATGATGATCTGATAAGATCGAAACGAGTCGGAGTGATTTTAAGTGTTTTTAAAGTGTTTTATGTGAAAGTTATGTAAGTGCAGTTGTTGGTTGATAAGAGAAGTGATTCTACAAAAATGCACGGTGCAACAATAAGATTCATTTTCCTCTGTTGACCAGTTAGGATCTGCACGGTTTCGATTTATACCTGTTAACGTGCGATATAAGCTCTTCAATAGCTGAAGCGGTTATTTCGCACGTTAATAGGTAGGTTGTTTGAATATTGTGACTAGTATTGACTGGAATAATGTCGACCAGAGCCCATTGCTGGGTGTCAGGTTGACATTAGGCTTGTCGGACTGAAAGAAATTACTCAGAAAATTCTTGGAAGCAGGCGGTGGCAATATCGAAATTCGTATCACCTAATCGAAGTGACTAACGTCAATTTACGCTGACAAGCCGTTCCTTCGCAAAGTTTCGTCGACTTTAGGTCAGAATCACACACACACAGAAGGACTGAATATAACACGTACTGGAACACAAGTTGACGGAAGCGACTGGAGACTAAATACGAATTTGTGATAAAGAGCTTCATTAATTTTAATCTTTATAAATTTATTAAGGTGATTAGATTAGGAAATTGAGGAACGGGGCGCCTAGAAAGCATGAGGGTAAACAGGCTAAGGCATCCTTTGGCGCCCGTACCTTTTCCATAAGAGGCCCGTGAAGCCGTTAGTTACACGTAATAGCAATATATTGAAAGTGTCAACATTATCCTTTATGTACCATTTGTGGAACTTCGCCATGTCAATCGTGTCTGAAAGACCCGCGTTCTCAAAAGGCTTGTGTGTCACTGTTTTGTAGGGAAAGTGTGGAGTAAAGTGAATATTTGTAAGACGTGGTCATACAGGTAAATATAATATTAAAATGGACGTTAAAGGAACGCGTGGTTGAGATTGGGGAAAATGTTTATGTCATTTTTAACTTTTTAATAAGCCTTAATTTCCATAACAACTGAGAAAACTTGGATCAGCTCTCAGCAGATGAAAGACTATTAGCTTATCAAAGGAGCATTCTGCTTCATAAGCACAGATACTCGTCAGATGTAACAAATGACCCCGATAAATCAATTCTTTGCCCAGTTGGCAGTAAGAAAATGTCTGTTCCCAATGTCTATGTTCATTATTTGACGGTAAAATAAACCCGAGACGTGCAACACCGCACTTAAACCACACTTCAATGAAATAAATAAACTTATTTTTATTGTGCTGACTTTTATAACGTTGCTAGCCATTGTACCTGCAGGCATGGATCATTTCACCCCATTCACATCATCTACAACTGCACGTATACAGCATCTGTGCTAGACGTGACGTAGGTACCTCCACTGGAGTTGATTGATGGAAGACAGTGTGGAGTCACAGAAGTAAATAGTTATTTGAAAGGTGACATAAGACTCACAACGTAAAGTTTAAAACGTGCTTACTTCTTGCGTGCTATTTGGAGAATTTTTTATGTTGTAAATAACATTTGATGGACGAATTTAAATGAAGATTATTTTTCTTTCTTCTTGGCTGACTGCACCGAATGACGAAGGCACATAGTTTTATTCTATAACCTTGCTTTAAGCTTATTCTTGTTACCTCGAGTATATTATAACTAACTTGGTTTTCGCCTATTTTCTCCTTATCATTATTGTTGTCAAGGCGTGATTTGGCAGCCCAGAGTCACATATCACTACGGAAAATTTGGCGTATTAACCAATTACAATTTTCTGACAATAAAATATTTCTCATTTTTCGGGAACAATATTCAAAATATTTTTACTTATTTTTATAAGGATATCATGAGTAAATGAAGTCACGTTGAGACACTACCTGGTCACTCTATGCGACCTAAAGTATCCGCGACAAGGAATTTTATTAATACCATCTTCAAGGATGTGATATATTGTAGCTCCATAGATATATTGTAGCTCCATAGATAGCTGCAGGTTTATAGAAAAAGATTGTTAGACGCATAAAATTTCTCCGTAACCTTTCTATCCATCAACCAGACTGTACGGAGTGAACCCCCAGAAAATGCAACCTCAGAAATCAATGGCTTTGTACCAAATTTTTAAGGGTAGCATTTCTAAATATTCACAATTCTGAACTGCTATAAAAATCTAACAGTATTTGAGACCACAGTTACATCGTGTGATGAATGTAAAACTAAACAAAAGTAACAGCGTAAAATACTTTCTTTAAAATATAACAATTACGTATGTGTTTAATGTACAAAACTCAGTCCGGTGAAATTGGTTTAGGAAACAAGTTATTCCTTTGTATGCCATGAAGACTTGGAAGAGTGGAATTTTGTAGCCCCTAATTCGGCGAAAGATAGGAAGTGAGTGGTCAGCTATAATTTCAAGCCGTTTTCCCTGGGATAAAGGGCGACCATTATTCAGAGAATAGGTGGGCCGGTAATCCAGTGACGAGTTCTCCGACTTTGAAGCCATACTGTATTCAGTTGCATTAACTACGCTGTCTATGCTCCTATATATGGAAACTAACAGATGTTTACACTTAAATCTAACAAAATACGTAAACAATATGTGTGTGTGAGTGTGTTTGCAAAATCCAGGGATTTTTAACACCGTTATTAAAGTTTTTTAACATTAAATGCAAGCTTGCCGCAAAGGGTTAAATGAAACACCCATGATTCACATCAACGGAAGAAGTCCGGTCCGTAGAATGCGTTTCTTTCCAGCAGGTGACTTCTGGTGGTAAATCCGCCCAAGATATTTTTTGAGCTCATGGTTCCGTGCATCATAATTCAGTATTAATAAAAATCCAACGAAATGCAACAGTATGCAGATATTTATTTACTGTAAAGTCACTCTACATGTTTCGGGTGTCACAGCACCCATCATCAGGAGTACTAAAAACTGTAACCGCAGCCTCCGGTACAGGTCATAATATCGGCACAGCCACCTCCCTCAAACCTGGCCACGTTGGAGGGAGGTAGCTGTACCGATACTATGACCTGTACCGGAGGCTGCGGTTACAGTTTGTAGTAATCCTGATGATGGGTGCTGTGACACCCGAAACATGTAGAGTGATTTTGCGGTAAAATAAATCAGACTGCATACTGTTGCATCTAATTGGATTTTAATTAATACCGACCAAGATATGTCTACATTTTAAGGACATGCGCCTAGGTATTGTGGAGATAGTATGGAAATATTTAAATCGTTGAGGAACTGTGCACTCAGCACTAATTGTTTTTTGATCATTATCCGCTGTATGGTATATTGAACAACACATAGAGTTTTAGGAACTTGATCTGCTTGTGTTTTTTAGTGGCAGATTGGAGAGGAACCTCCAGATATTTTTATTGATTGGTGGAATCTCCAAGCAGAAACCTAGGAGGGAGTCGATTGTACTGCAACAGCGTTAGCGGATTGCCTGACGAAACCATTCTAACGCTCTGCCCTTACCACCTCATGGCCCATGGGGTCATTCGAATTTTTCATTGACAAAATCCTTCCGATCGCACTATGGCCCTGGCGTCGACTCAACCTCTAACAACGTTGTATACCAGGAATATTTCCTGAAGGGTAAAGGCAGCTGGTGCGTAGGGCTGACAACCTTACCACCTTCACATGCCGGTTTTCTACAAATTCTTGGGGAGTCATCCTCCTGAAACCCTCAGAGCCTGACCAGGCCTGTATATGGATTGCTTTACCTTTTAACCACCTCGCGTACAGGGTGCGTCCGTCTGCCAACTAGACTTTATTCATGGACCAGGAATTAGAAGACGGCCTGTGGTTATGTGGAACTGAAAGGGACAGTCATTTTCAAGCGCTGTGCCACGACGGAAAGAGATTTACTTCCGGAAACGAGGTATTCTTTTCGAAAAACACAACCAGGTGTAAATTCTTGTACCCTGATAATCTTGTGTAATGCAGGGTCTCTGTAACCGTTTAGAACAACCAAATCTGAACATAATAACTTGTTTCAGCAACAAAGACGTCTGGACCTTCTGACTATAACCAGCCCGAGTAATATGAAACCCGGGAACAAGAAGCCGCACGTTGTTGTCGTCCTGAGCCGAATCCACCCTGGAGAGTCACCGACCTCCTTCGTCTGTCAAGGTAGGACGTCAAAGTGATAATACCAAAATATCTTTAGAATATAAACAGGGCCCTTGACTTTATGCAAGCTGGAATTATCTATACCTCTCACTGTGTGCAACTCCAAGTGTGTTCATTTATTCAGGCAACAGTTCTCTTCTCCCACAGTCCTCTACCACGGATTTAAGAGTAGGACACCAAATGTGCTACGAAAGTTACTCAATATTATTGCTGATGTGGACGGTGGCTACGGATATTACAGCAGTCTTTCGGACTGTACAGTACAGTACAGTAGAATTTGTAACTACGAGCGGAACCTTCTTTGAAAATTTCCTGTTTCTACCGCATAATTAAGCTGTTACTTTGTTTTTGCTTGTTATATCTCTTTTATATTGTTAGCTAATATGTTGTAACGTCCAAAAGGAAAGCAACAACATCCCTGACGTGTGGGTATGGATAGCACAGTCAGTATAGCGACTTGGCTAGGGAAAGCACAGTCGGCATAGCGACTTGGGTAGGGATAGCGCAGTCTGTATAGCGACTTGGGTAGGGATAGCATAGTCGGTATAGCGACTTGGGTGGGGATAGCACAGTCGGTATAGTGACTTGGGTAGGGATAGCACAGTCGGTATAGCGACTTGGGTAGGGATAGCACATTCTGTATAGCGACTTGGGTAGGGATAGCATAGTCGGTATAGCGACTTGCGTAGGGATAGCACAGTCGGTATAACGACTTGGGTAGGGATAGCACAGTCGGTATAGCGACTTGGGTAGGGATAGCATAGTCGGTATAGCGACTTGCGTAGGGATAGCACAGTCGGTATAACGACTTGGGTAGGGATATCATAGTCGGTATAACGACTTGGGTTGGGATAGCATAGTCGGTATAGCGACGTGGGTAGGGATAGCATATTCGGTATAGCGACTTGGGTATGGACAGTATAGTCGGTATAATGACTTACTACGGGGTGGACGGTTGAAGGTTCGAATTCTGGTAGAGGCACGTTTACCAGCACCCGCCCAGACCGGCCGTGCACCCCACCTCTATTGCTATACACTAGGTACCGAGTCGTTCCCTGGATAATGCGGCAGGGTCGTGTCTTCAACCACCCACCCCGTTTAGCGCAGAGGTTAAAGACAGCCCAGACCCTTATCTCTATTCTCCCTCTATAGGGTGAACTTTACGTTTTTGTACGTATTATCCCTGACAAGGGGGGAGGAGGGTGCGGCAGTTTGTATTTTATAAATATTCAATCGCAACATTCATTCTCCAATTTTTATGAAATTTTGCGCCGTGATTTACGATGGATATCAAGCAAGATATTTATTTTTAAAACACAGTTGTCGTCAAAATAAGTGTATTGTAATTTTGGCGTATTTCTTATACAAATTCTGTTAGGGCGCTGACGGTCTAGCATTTGAATGCAGCAGTCAAGGTTCAGTCTCTTTCCGTATTAATTATAAACAGATAGATTTCTTTGATGTTTTGCTAACCGTGCATCTCAGTATAATCTTAGTAACTGATCAACTTAATGCACAAATTCTTGTTTTGTAATAAGTTTATTATATTCTTCTATATGTTTCGAGCATTATTGTGCTCATCATCAGGAGGTCAAAATTGTATTATACAGCATCTGGTATCATCACACTCTGTAGGTGGCCGTCCGGACCGGACGGCCACCTACAGAGTGTGATGATAACAGATGCTGTATAATACAATTTTGACCTCCTGATGATGAGCACAATAATGCTCGAAACATATAGAAGAATATAATAAACTTATTTTGACCTCCTGATGATGAGCACAATAATGTTCGAAACATATAGGAGAATATAATAAACTTATTATAAAACAAGAATTTATGGAGTAAGTTGGTCAATTATTAAGATAGATTGCTGTAATCTTCACTAAACATAACTTTTAATTAAATCAGTTGGACTGTTTACACCATGAAGATGGAAATGCAGTTTCCTCTGAAACATAGACACGTATTTACCAACGGACACGTAGATATACGCCAGGATACGCGAACGTTAATCACACAACTGTGATAAACTCGAATAACACAAAATTTGTAATGTTCTGCCTCATAGTTAACAAAGCATAACGCATCACACATAAATTGCAAAGGAGCTCTTTGGCAGCACATTCAACGTTCCTCTTATTTATTTATTCATAAAATCTGAACGGCGGCTAATGACATACTAGAAAAGTCCATAATGTTATAGAAATTGTTGTCTACGTTTTAGTGAGAGTGTGTGATAAATGACTGTAGAAATTCTGTTCAAGGATTTAGTCTGTGATGCTACGTCACAGGCAGCAGTGTATATAAGATATTTAATAAATATGAGCAACCAATCGCATTATAAAATTTTATAAAATATCGGACTTTTCGCAAAATATAAGATGACACAACAAAACGTTTCCCTATAATTTACTGTTTCTCGTTTGATAAAACATGAGGAGTTATGGTATGGGATATGAAATGTATTTTTCTTTGCTACTTTGTAAATAATGTCTCATATCCGAAATTAATTGACGCTTTTACCAAACTCGAGGTTTTTACTCTTATCATAATAAGAAAATAATTTATGAACTGTACTTACAATTATAAACACAGATAAAAGAGAAATTTTCAATACTATTCATCATTTTATTGCTAGCCTAAAATGTAAGAAATATAGCGTGAGTTTCAGAAAGATTTTAGAGGTAAACATAACAAAGTATATACAGAAAGCTCGGGAAATACAGGGATGTAGTTTTTAATTGATCCACACAATGCAAGTTACTAGAATGCTGCTGGTATTCCTGTCAACAGAGAGAATGCTGTTAAGGAACATTAGTGAGACAATTGCTCCACTACGACGGGAATCTTCTTATAACAAAGCCAACGAGATGCACTATTTCTCAACTTCATTTTGGTAATTAAAAAAACTCTGCATGTTTCGGTCAGGTTTACTGCCCATCATCAGGAGTCTTAATACTGTATTCACAGCAACTGGTATTTGTCATATTTATTATGTTGACTGTCTGCTAGCAGACAGTCAACATAAATAGTACAGGGTGGCGCGGAGCCGAATGACACATTTCAAATGATCATAGATAATATATGGAAAGAGGGAAAAATAAGCGAAACCTTCTATAAATAGTCCAAGTATGCTATTTATTAACCATAGATTACAAGCTTATTTTCTGAACATCAGGCAGATGGCCTCCGTTTACATCAATTCATTGTTGCAAGCGTGTCTGGAAGTTGCCGTACACGCGCCTCCCTAGGTCCTCATCAATAGCCGCAACTTGGTCAACAATGGCTTGTTTGAGTTCACGAATAGTCATGATACGCCTCTGGAACACACGGTCTTTCGGGAACCCCCAAAGGAAAAAATCTGGTAGAGTAAGGTCGGGCGACCGAGCAGACCGAGCGATGTCGCCGAAATTACGAACACAGGTAACACGTTGTTGTACGTTCCAACGCTCCAGTGCGACTGACTATATGAAATGGCGTCCTCTCCTCTACCGTTCCTCTTCCCAACAACCACGACAAGCTATCACGCCGGCGCAATAATCAAGTTTGAAATGTGTCAGTCGGCTCCGCGCCACCCTGTATAACAGATACCTACTGCTGTGAATACAGTATTAAGACTCCTGAAGATGGGCAGTAAACCTGTCCGAAACATGTAGAGATTTTTTACCAAAATAAAGTTGAGAAATAGTGCACCTCGTTGGCTTTTATTTTAAGAATATATCACGATGCACGGTCGTCTGAATGTTAAATACGAAGGGTATCATTTGCAAAGTACGTATTTTGGAATCGTGTTCGTCTGTTCTAAGATTTCTAAACGCTCTGCTCTAACCCAATTTTTTTCAGTATTTCAACCTTAGAATTCAGATATGTATATAAGAGTAATAGTAATATTCAGCACACAGCAACATTTCTGTTGTTGATTGTGACAACTGAAAATACAACATTTTAAGCTCATGGTTCCGTGCTTCGTAATTCAATGTTAATAAAAATCCAACTAGATGCAACAGTATGCAGATATTTATTTACTGCAAAGTCACTCTACATGTTTCGGGTGTCACAGAACCCATCATCAGGAGTACTAAAAACTGTAAACGCAGCGTCCGGTGCAGCTACTTACCTCCAACGTGGCCCGATCTGGCCACGTTGGAGGGAAGTAGCTGTAGAGTGACTTTGCAGTAAATAAATTTCTGCATACTGTTGCATCTAGTTGGATTTCTATTAGCATTACAAATACAAAACTTGATCAGCATTTGTTTTTAATTATGATCCGGGATTGTATGTATAACTGACAGATACTTTGGAAGGCAAAATTTTATTTCTTTATAGAAGCTGAATGCACGTATTTATTCTTAAACTATTTCTTAGTTCATGTATTTGTAATTCAATATTTTTAACCACCATAAAAATAAACTTATCAGGTAAATGTAGGTACGGATTATTTTATATCACATATTTTTTAAAATTTTCTTCATTTCTAACTGAATGAACATCAGCGAGATTACAAATTTCAAGACAGTGAAGCATTGAAAAACCGTACTTAAGTACACTTTAATCGATGTTGTGTATAGCTTGTATCATATTAGTGCAAGTTAAGATATTCAGTACTTTTTGTCTAGACAGTATACTTCGTTCCCTCAATATGTATATTTCTGCCTCTGCACTTATCGCTGGATTGGACAAGGTACCTTTTCTGTAGGCATGGCAAGATTTTTTAAAAATAATGTAGATGTTGTATACTCATATCATGACCAAATATACACATTTATAAATAAGTTCAATCGCAAATTAGTATTCCTCAAACAAATGTGTCGGTCAATTTTGTGACAATCATAAGAGTGCCATATAATAAGAATAAAATTGTTATACATTTAATTGTATAAAATGTGTGATCAAACTACTCAGTCTTATATTTGAAATTTTCAAGCAAATATTAAGCTCTTGACAGAAACATGTAGATGAATAATAATAATAATATACGCTTGAACATATTTTTAAATTTGTTTTTGTTGTTTTATTATGAATGCACGGACATGGAACACATGAAAGATGTATGTTAGAACACAGAACACACCTTTGGTTTTATAAAATTTTAATCTATATATAAACAGATATTTTAACTCTAATATTGCTATCACTGCACCAAAATCATCTCAATACCAAGGCTACAAACAGTATGTAATTTTAATGCTTTAATATTTTAATTAAGAGTTTCTGTGTTTTAAAATGTTTAGTATTGAATATCATAAAGATCTTCATTTGATATGAAAAATAATACATGAAACATCAATGATAGTTTAAGCATGAAGAGTCATTGGTTGCTTTACTTCCGTTGAAGATCGTAATCTCCGTGATGAAGAGTCGGATCAAACTGAAAAAAAAGTTGGAAAATGTGTGATGTAAAGAATAGCTATCGACATTTACTGGATACCTGTATTTTGTTGGTTGGTTATAGACATTAAAGATTCCTTCACATCGTAAGTCATGAATGAAACAAAATCTTGTATTGCAACGATACAGTTCTAAACTTTTTAATGAGGTTGTTGAAATAAACTTAACAAGAGAAAAAATATCGCATGTGTGTATAGTATATTGGGATCTGAAATGGAGCAAGATTTATGTCCGAAACTTTGTATCGCACATAACTGAACGAAGTGCTGGAAGCCGTTACTTTAAAGCAAAACCCCATGCATTCAGTTCTTAGCTTTTTTGCTGTCAAGTTACAAGGCGTGCCGTCGCAATGCGCAGCTACGAGCAGCAAAGAGAGTTATAGGCTAAGTAATGTACGTGCACTCTACTAATATTAGAACTCACACTTCGCCTACGTCTATTTGATGAAGTACTGGAGATGTTTGTGAAAGGCGAAGACTTATTGTTTCAAATTACGTTTCGTTTGTCCAAGCACGAAATGAAAAGTGCTTTTGCCTGTGTTTTGGCAAATTTTACTTATGCTTTCCAATATTTTTACTGTAGTTACCGACTTGAATAATGCCCCTAATTGTGCTTACATCTTTACCTGAAATTTATCTCAGTATTTAACCAAATTGATGCACAAAATTTGTTTCACAATAAATTTTATTTCATGCCTTTACATGTTTCGAGCACATATGCTCATCATCAGGAGGTCAAAATTGTATTACACAGCCTCTGGTATCATCACAGCTATAGGTGTGATGATACTAGAGGCTGTGTAATACAATTTTGACCTCCTGATGATGAGCACATGTGCTCGAAACATGTAGAGACATGAAATAAAACTTATTGCGAAACAAATTTTGTGCATCAATTTGGTTAAATACTGAGATGCACGGTCAACAAAACGTCAAAATTTACGTGAAATTTTGTTCTTTATAACCTTAGTTATTTATGAAAGGTTTCATCTTCTCACTCTAAATGTATCTGATAACAGAAATCTATTTTCTACTCCTACTGATAAAAGCTAACGGATTTTGTAATCCGTAATTGAGTTGACATTTACTTTTGCGATGAAGCACCGTGCATTTTGTTAGAAAGGTACAAAATCTTCGGAGGAACCTGCTGCCGCCTCGTTTAGATATAAAATAAGTAACGTGGATCAGAAGGATCCAAAGGGGGTTGGTTGTTAGTGGCGGTCCTCAGGGGGCTTGGAAAGACGTTTCTGAAGATATGACGAGATGAAAACTTTCCGAGGAACAAGGACGTGAGAAGAATTGCTAAAGAGGTTGGTCAGGGAGGGAGAATTGGTTGGTAAATATTTCTTGCATTAACTCCGAGTAGGTCGACGAAAAAGGGCGCACAAAGGAACAACGTGGCCTCGTTTCTAATATTATTTCTGTTAGTCTGTTAGTAACATTTGTCACAGAGGGACGGGATAGCTACTAGCTACACGCTGGAGAGTTCGGGGTTCGCAACCCAGTTGGCCACATCCGCCTTAGGGCCTACCCAGCCTCCTGTACATTGGTACAAGGGTTCTTTCCAGGAGGTACATAGGTCTGTCTGTGGCTTTTACCACCATCTACGCCGTCTAGCATCGAGGAATGCGTAAACTGCGCCTCTAATTCCACCCAGTGTTTGCATGGCTTGTTAAGAGAAGATCTTATCTGTAAAGTTAACAGCAATTCCCGTTAGCTTCTGTAATGTGTAATGACTGGACGACGGGTGCGGATGGAAGTGGCCGTGACCAAATTTGAGTTACTGTCCCGGCATTTGACTGGAGACTTTGAGGACAGCCATAAAATATATCTCGCAGAATGGTTGGTTTCACCTCAGGGATTTGATCCCGGCACCTCCCGAATAAAAAAAAGTCCGATTCCTTACTACTTCTAGCAGCGTGTTGAGCTATAATTTTATTGAATCGGTATTGCAGAAATGTAAAGATGTGGAGTGGCCTCAGCTGGCTTTGGAGAAGTTTTATTTGAGCACGGTTACGAACCTCCTCGTGTCATGAAGGGCAAGCGTAGTTCGGACTAATATATTGTCAAAATAAATAAAGCTGTACTTGACACTTCATTACTCCGGATCCGCACACACTTTCTCTCTGCATAAATTCTGTTTGTTTTGAAGTAGCTTGCCTTTTGAAATATTTGACTATAAATTAGTTAAGTCGTACGTTAACTTGATTTAAATTTCCATGTGTCATAAGTTAGAAGCTGTTTTGGCACAGATGACAAGAAATCTTCAGTGTATAGGTTTCTTATTGTCACTCTTCATTAGACTTCACTTGAAAGGATTAGTCGCTCGTTTAACGATAATGACAGCACAATTGCCTTTACGTAAACATGTTTGTAGATGTAGAGATGGAAATGCCATTCGTGCTTAGTAATGCATTTTGTAGCAGTTTTTTCAGATCAGACAGATGTCTAAGTTTCGGAATATATTTTTATGCACTACTAATCTGGTACTCAGAGGCGATGTAAGTGTCCAGCGGGCGTAGCCAGAATATACCGCGTATACCTTTTTGTGGTTACTTTAATAGGTGTTACTGAAATGTACAAACAATAGAACAGTCTGCAGTAACAACTTGTTTGTAATGTCTGCCCACTCCGTACACTTCAGCTATAACAATGTTTTATTTAAATTGGAAAATGAATTTTAATTTAACTTCATGCCATAGAATGTTTGTTGATAATCTAACAGTCGCATTGTGATCCAGAAACTCTTCCGCATTTTGTGAAACCCACAATTCTTATCGTGTCTGCAAGATCGAAAAAAATCCTGTGTCCTGAGACAGATGTATCCAATCATAATCATCATACCTTGTCTCTCTTTATATCCATTTTAATATCATCTTCCCATTTACACCTAGCTTTTCTAGCTAATTCTGCTGTTCAGGGTTTCCGCCAGAAGTATTGGGTGTGAACTTCCTTCACCCCCAAATACATGCTGCATGTTCTGTTCATCCCATGATTCGTGTTGCTGTAGGCGGTCCTCTTATAACGATACCACGAACAACGTTGCTTCGCTTGCACTTATAATAAACTTAAGCAATCAAATTTCAAAGAACTTTACTCTCACTCGATGTACGGTGTTTTCCGTGGCAGGTGATGAGTGTGAATGGTCCAACTCCTGAATATTTAAATCAGTTATCAATTCTAAGTTCTTTTGTTCTAGGTTGCATTTTAAATAAAAGGAAATACAACCTTACAGAAGTTTTGGTTTGTAGTTCCAGTAAAATGTTTTGAAGAAATCAACATTTTGTTGCAAATTATTGTTAGTTTGAGCACATGTAATGCAAAATGTGTGGGAAGAAGTAGTGCCCAACATGACGGGTGATACACGAATACACCAGTGACATAGTTAAAAAACACTTGATAAAATGAGACAGATATATGTATTTAATTTGTAATTCACCGTCAAACAAAACTATAAGTTTATTGTGTAATGTAGTGCCCAGTAGAGATTATTTTATTTTATTTTATTTCATTTTAATTATTTCGTATATTCTGCCAACATTGTAAGGAACGGCTGGGTACATCTCCCAGGCGAACAAACAGGAAGGCCAGATCACTTATCATTCACATAGCAAGTGTAAGCCAGCTGAAACTGCAGAAAACTGTTGATAGGTGAATATAAGGAATGCTGACTTAAGCTGGGAAACGTGGTGTAGCTTGGTAAAGCGGCAGTACAGAGTCTTTGTTGAACCGTTGGCAGTGGCAGACATATGGGGAGTGGAGAGAAAGTAAATTTAAAAGATTTGGGCCACACTGCTAATTATTTTGCTAGGTAAGTGTGATTAAGTTGTTTGGTGCGAAATTGAAGTGTGCGAAATGCTTAGGGTTATATTTGGTTCTATTTGAGTGCTATATAAGTTTGTATTCCAAATTGATTTGTTGGGTAATAGAAGGAAGGTAATATGCGACAGCGGGATGTGATCAGGCTTTCTTTGTGGTAGTTCTTTGGTAGAAGTTTATAAACTATTGATTTGTGTACTAATTTTTTCCCATTGAGCTATACAAGTGTACGGTTTAATGTACTTTGATGTAGTGTTGTAGAATATCACACACACACACACACATACATATATATATATATATATATATGTCACGGTGTTGTCCAAAGTGGTGACAGCGCACCATTTTAGGTAATGGTGTCGGTGGTAGGATGGCCACCGCACCCCAGTACAGTAACGATGAGCTACATATGGACGGTTCGATATTAACAGGACATTATCAATCTATGTGTAGAAATTTAAAAAAAAATTTAAAATGCAAACCTCAAACACCATCGAAGTTAAGTTAGTCAACTTTATTAGAAGCGATAAATTAATCACAAATTTAGCGATATTTTTATTATTTACGAATTGAATTAATTTCACGTTCTTAGCACAGTAGGAGTTTTGAAATTTAAAGTAATGATACAAATAATTACTACTAAATTTAACCCTTTAAACTCCGAGTTAAATCCCATCTGCCATTTGCTGGGATTATTAGGAGCTCACCATATTTTCCACTTTTTTTAAAAGAGATTTATTAGACAGACAGTATATACAAGGTGTACAAGGATGAATTGTAAAATTGTTCCTGTAACCAATTCCAATAGATATGTACAGTATGGAGCAAGTGGTAAGGGGATAGTAGAAATACAGATGTGAATAACGGCAGTTAAAAAGGAACAGAAAGAAAAAAATACACTGCGGTATTCTCCACGTTAGCAGGATAAGAGTTAAAGGTTTAGAGCCAGTCTCTATAATGACAGTCGTAAGTTCAATATAAATGGAACTAATTTGGGAAAGTAAGTTCAAGACATACTTGCTAAGCGAAAACAAATTTTCTAAGATCAGACGCAAGCTGCAGAAGGACATCCTCATTTCTTAAGATGTCTATGCTAAGTATACGGCGAGATTTATCACCACACAGGAACATGATAAGGTATGAGGATCATAACGTCCGTACACTGTTAAACTGTCTGCACGACAGCACTGTGTTGCAAGTTTAAACTTACTTTATTGTCTCCTGGACACCATATATTCAAATTGTCAACTCGCTATGAAAAATCGCAAAACAAATATACCCACAAATAACACAGCTACAATGCGGTACGTGGTGTGGTTGGTGGCTGGTGCCTTCTGCTAAGTAAACACTGTTATTTTGCACATGCATGAGACCTTGAATATCATCAGTACATGCTGGTTACTGAACGACTTCTAAAACTGAAAAAAATATAAGAATTTTCCATTTCTTTGTCTAATGTTAATTTAATAATGAAGAAGGAAGGCTAACTGGTTTGGGCATACATTGAATAGGATCGCCCTCTGAATCGCGTTATTGAAGGAGAAGTAGAAATGAGGGGAAGACGACGAAGAAGACGTAAGCAGTAACTGGATGGCATTGACGAAACCAAAGGATACTGTAAAATAAAAGAGGAAGCACTGGATTGCACTTTTTGGAGAAATCGCTTTGGGAGAGACAATGGACAGGTCGCAAGACAGACTGCGGAGTTAATCAATTAATTAATTAAATAATGCAGAGACGTTTATTTTGGTAGCGTCATGGCGCATATATATCTACGTTAATCATTAGATTCTGTTAAGGCTACTTAAATTCAGTGAAATTTAAAGGTAAAATTTTCCTGCTACGTAATTAGTTACTACAGTTTGTAGATGTACAGTGCCACGCACATTTGACCATTACACTACATAACCACGGCCAATTTGACCCAGGTGGAAGAACATCATACCGCTACTGGGAAGGAGACCTTGTGTGCCCCAAACGCCATTCTTGTTGGTGTCGATAAGAGTGAAATTTGTTGCACCTGCAAAAAATCGTACTCCATTTGGTTGTCCAGCCCAAGGACCACTCGAGGTTCGGAATGAATCGTCCCACCTCGTTTTTAAATTTAGTTCCATCTTAAATTATAAATTCAAGTAATGACCACCTATTTCTAAAAAAAAAAAGTTTCCAATTTCATTTTTTGTTCATCAAGTTTGAATCTGAAGAGCACAGTCCCTGAGAGACTAAAGATCACTCAGCTGATACTGACACTGTGCAAGTTTTATGGTACCGACGGGATTATTAGTACGTTTACAAGTTCCTGTCACTGACAATTTATGTTGTCCACAGCTTCACACACACACACGCACACACACACACCCAAAGTCAAGCACCGTATTAACCCTTTGAAGACTGACATTCTTCAGATTATATAAAACAACTTCAGTTCTTCCTTCACAGAGAGCACAATCCCTCTTCTTTAGGAAGACGAATATTGTAATATTATCTAAGGATAAAGTGTAGGGTTCATATGAACGAATAAGTACAGTTACTAAAACATGCAGAATTTCTTAAAATTACAGCAAGTGTTATGTTTGTTATTGTCCTATGGGATTTAAATGGCTACGCTAATCTATATACAAACATATTCCTTAACCTCTTTTCGTTACTTCTGCTCTCTGAAATTTTGAATGCATTTATAAAAAAAATAGGATTACAGTCTAAGCACAAATTTTATCATATATATAAAAGCAGTTACATGTTTCGACTACACATATGTAGCCATCATATGGCTGAATATCAGACTTTGAATAAGAAAACTTTAAAATGGAATATAATAGTTTTATATTTTTTATTATTCCAGGTCCTATATTTAACCCGATGACGGCTACATGTATAGCCGAAACATGTAGCTGCTCCACGTGAATGCTAAATGGTGTGTGTAGACGGTAATCCTGCTTCTTTTCTTTATATACGCTTAGGTGAACACAGCGGGGGACTCCGGTCTAAAAATTTGAATTTGTTTCTCATATCTTTCAAATTTATAATTCTTGTTGTGATCGTTGATTGTTTTGCGTGAAGGTTATTTGAATGAAAGTGATTGTATTTGGCCATGTATGAGATGCAGTATGATGCTAATGCATTCGTGTACAAATTCTAACCACTTTCTCTAAACATGTCAATACCTTCCTATGATGATTTAGAGAGCAGTAACCTGTGGATTGTATTTTTCGTGTAATTACTTATTTTATATTCTGAAAGCGATTTTGCTGAAGACTCGAGAATTTTGAGATGTTAGGCCAACGCGACTGGTGAATAGTTACCGACGTCTCGAAGCAACATACTGCCTTTACCTGCAGAACGAAACATTCGAAGAATAATATTAATAATATCTTTCGAAACGTCGGTAAATATTTATTAGTTGACAAGCTGTTATATTCCAGGAGAGCTGACTCTCTATTTGATGTGAAGAACTACGCTGTTCTGTTTTAATAAGCAGTGAGAAGTGGTAACTCATTACGGACTTTTCGGGACAACCTGGAGGCTGGAGTAGTGTCCGGGCTGCAGCCCGGACACTACTCCAGCCTAACTGCACCTAACCTCCAACCTACAGCAAACCAAGAACGAAACGACCAATGTGGTAATCAACATCATAGTCGCAAGCTCCTGATGATGGGCATAGTAGTGCCCGAAACATGTTGAGCCTATAAGAAGTACAATAAATAGCAAGTGACATCTGGTTGGTTGATATTTTGTTCCGAGCAATAGAATATGTGCTCTCATAAATGAAATTAGCGCTTTTAGTTTGTATTGATAATTACTTCCTGGAATAATGGGAAGTAATGGCTGCGTAAAACATCAGGCTTACTATGAATTTCTGTCTGCTTGCAAGTATTCGTGTTTAAACACAACTTTCTCCTTTCAATATCTCGCGGGAATTTTCAGCTTTAAAGTAGACCAGGTTTTAGTACCATTGTACGGATGATTTGTACCCATAATAATTTTGGTTTTGAATAAAGTTGAGCCCTGAAAGTAGGTGGGGGGGGGCGGAAGATAGAATGGTAAAGGCGTGAGGGCGCCTCACTAGCCGGGGCGGGGGGGGGGGGGGGGTTGGGTAAG
>Ga0131853_10001467_pt1 | contig 42166 bp, 17 predicted proteins | sample TergutLab28metaG_FD_92764 | JGI IMG/M metagenome (GOLD analysis project Ga0131853, IMG submission 92764) | Labiotermes labralis P1 segment gut microbial communities from Petit-Saut dam, French Guiana - Lab288 P1 (version 2) (version 2) | ecosystem: Host-associated > Arthropoda: Insects >...
ATCGTGTCTCATTAAATATTCGTTCTTTGCCAAAATGGGACATCCCGAAGTTAAGTGGTCAATAGTTTCTTCATGTTGCTTACATAACCGGCATTTACTCTCAATTTCTTGCTTCAAATTTTTTTCTTAAAATAGTTTGTACTAATTGCTTGGTCTTGAGCTGCCACTATTGTACTTATTATTATTATTATTATTCAATATAGATGTCTCTTGTCACAGGCCTTTTCTTCCTGGTACTTCTCTTGAACCAGCGGTGATTCCCACCGCTCAGGCTTCAAGCTTCACACTGCATTACTTTCCCTAATATGTGTGATGTTACAAGTATAGCTGTCTTTTGTAGTGAATCTATCGAATGTCTTCCTGGTACAGCTTCCAAATTTTTCCTTAAGCTTCTTGTTACTATTCCAGTGACTCCAATTATTACTGGTATAATCGTATATTTCAGGTTCCACATTCGTTTTATCTCTATACATAAACTCTTGTATTTTAAATTCTTTTCCGCTTCCTTTAGCACAACATTTCTGTCTGCGGGTATTGCCACATCTATCAGTGTGCATGTTTTGTATTTTTTGTTTTTAATTATTATATCTGGCCTATTCGCTGTAACTTCTCTGTCTGTATGTACTGCTTGATTCCACAACACTGTGACATCTCCCTCTTCACACACTGGCTTGGGCATGTGTGTGTACAATTTGTCTGTGGTTTCAATGCCTAAAGCTCTGCATTATTATTATTATACGGTAGGCCTTGACAAGAGACATCCATATCTATAATAATAATAATAATAATAATAATAATAATAACTTAAACACGTGCAAGCCACTTGCAGTGTCCGTTAAGTTATGGAAGCTCGACACCTTTAGCTTTGCTTTCGTGTCCTCATGCATTAGAAAATAACGGAATGACGCCAAATACACAGACAAATCTTTGGATTACGCGAATAATAAGAGAGCAGAATGCACAGAATACAGATGATATCACTGCCTGTTAATGTAATTACACATAATTAATATTTTCAGTACAGAATACGTCCAGTTTGGTAAGAATGATGACTAACACAGCACATAAGACACAGTTAAATTCAAAGAATATACTTGTTTGGCGCTCTCACTAGCCAATAAATCAATGACACAGCCATGAAAGAAGTGGTAGCTAGGCCTACTTATCTCATTAAAACATTCCATGCTTTTGTGCAACCAGGAAGTCCATCAACGTGGACACCAAAGCTCAACACGCTTCGCAACATAAAACAATCTGACCAAACCCCCTCCGTTTGTGACATTCGTATCGCACGCTAATTGTCAGCTCCACGATCGACCTCTAAGTAAGTGGCCCACTTCTTGTCAACTGCTAGCGTCTGCTTATTCAACACATTTGCTGAGTCCTTCCCTATCAGAAGGCATCTATTCCATCCACAATACTCACAATGACGTAATGACAACGGATCTAAAAAATAACGGTCTTTGTTACTAAGAGTGTTAGTCGAAAGTTAAAGACCGTTTAATATACCTGCGAAGCAATATTGACAAAACTGAAGAATATGACGGATGTATGCAATATGAACCAGCGGTCATTCACTTCAAGACAGTTTATATGCAATGCCTACCGAGTAGTAATACAATGAATCGTTGATAACACACCGCAAACTACAAAAGGTATGAGAGTTTAAGAAAGCGGATAAAGAGACAACTAAGCTGGAGATAAATGCAGGTGCGAAAAGTACGAGGGGGTGCTGATAAATCTGTACCCCGACAAGGAAGGAAACAAGCTACAGCGAGCAAACGCGGGATTTACTCATCTTACTCCCCTCGAAGCTCAATACACTTCTCAGCCCGTTGCTCTAACTTTTGGAAGCCACTCAAAAAAAAATCAGAAGCTTTTCCGTCCAACCAGGTCTCCCCGTCAGCAATGATTTCGGCGTCGGAAGAAAAATGGCGACATTTCAATTGTTTTATCACACCAAGGAGCAGGTGGTAGTCCGACGGAGCCAAATCCGGAGAATAGGGTGGGTGATCAAGATATTTGAAGCCCAGGTAGGCTAGTTTCTTATGGATTGCAAGTGACCGGTGAGACGGGGTCTTTCCGTGCAAGAACAAGACTCCCTTGGTGAATTTCCGCGTTGTTTTTCCTTCAAAACCTTCTTCAATTGCACCAGCAGAGATGAGGAATACTCCGAGTTGATAGTTTGACCCATTGGAAGATAATCAATGAGGAAGATGCCATCTTGATCCCAAAAAATCGAGGCGAGAATTTTTCCAGCGGATTTTTGCACACGGAATATTATGGGGCGGGGAGAGCTGCTATGCCTTCACTCCATTGATTGTTGCTTTATCTCCGGGTCATTGTGATAAAACCAGGTTTTGCCCATGGTCAGCAATCGCGAAGCGACAGAAAATCATTTGTATCGCGCCCAAAAAAATCCAAATTTGCTCGGACGACTGGCACCAATGACGTTTATGATCCGCGTTCAGGCATTTCGGGACCCACTTCACGGAGAGCTTCCGCATGTCCAAATCTTCATTAATGATGGACCCAACCCGCTCACTTGAGATGTTCAGTTGCTTAGCTATTGATTTAGCCGAAATCCGGCGGTCTTCCAAGTTTAGATCGTGAATATATTTGATCAATACTCTCCGGGATGTTCTCTGTTTTGGGTCGTCCAGGAGGAGGCGCAACACAGGTGGAACAATCACAACGTTTAAACTGGGCCACCCAGTTTTTGACGGTGACGTACGATGGTGCATGTTTCCCTAATGATTCTGTCAAAATGGCGTGAATTTCCTTCTGCGCCTTGCCTTGCAGGGAAAAATAATTGATGACAGCTCGCGTCTCCATGTTGCTGAAATTGCGCGCGTCGCCTGATATGCTTCCTTCATCCTCTGTAACAAGAAAATCCTTACAATTCGGCATACGAACAGTCCCCTCTTTCCAAAGACACTATCGGTTACGTCCTACGACATCGGGAAGTAGGTCGGTCTAAAGAATTATCAGCAGCCCCTCGTAGAGTTCAGAGCGGATGGAGGGATTCAAAAGTGGATGGATGCATGGAAGATAGTGACGTGTACATTTGTACTGCAGATGTTTGTATGTATGTATGTATGTATGTATGTATGTATGTATGTATGTGTGTGTAGGTATGTATGTATGTATATAGGTGTATATATATGTATGTATATATGTATGTATGTATGTATGAATGTATGTATGTATGTTTGTATGAATGTATGTATGTATGTATGCATATATGTATGTATGTATGTATGAATGTATGTGTGTGTGTATGTATGTATGTATGAATGTACGTATGTATGTTTGTATGTATGTATATATATACGTATGTATGTTTGTTTGTATGTATATATGTTTGTTTGTTTGCATGTATGTATATATATATATGTGTGTATGTATGTATGTATGTATGTTTGTATGTATGTTTGTTTGTTTCTATGTTTGTATGTATGCATGTGTGTATGTATGTATGTACGCACGTACTTGTGTATGTATGTACGTACATATATACGTAAACACATATGTACGTATGTATGTATATTTAGTTGAAGGCTGACAGTGGTAAGCACAATCGGCACTTTCGTAAATGAAATTTCAACCGGAAAGTCTCCAGTATAGCAAAGAAAGAGGCAACAGAATAACGGATCATGTTCAACAATGAAACACGTTTTCACGACACTAAAACAACTAAATACACAAACTTGTTCCTTCCATATTCTGTATTATAGTGTAACACAGAACATTCCTATATATTTCCGTCACACAAAGGACCGTCATCAGAGAATTCATACCCTGATGATCGTCCCTGGTGGACCGAGATAAGTAAGAATGCTCAGTGTGTTGTTATCGTTAATTAGTTATTGATAATGTGAAAAATGAATAATAGACAATAACATTTTATTTTCGTGGAATCAGGAATTTCATTGCCTTTGGAAAACCCACATCCTCTAAACACCCCCAGAAATACGTAAAGATATGAAAAACGTTTAATTATATCTTGATTTCAAACTTTCTCTGTGTACCGAATGTTGTATTTTTTTATTTTTGGTAATTCCCTGGCGTCTGAAGTTTATGTGCCGACGTTTCGGAACACTCTCTCTGTTCCTTAAAGGTCGTGTGAACAAGAAGAACTTTCTTCTTGTTCACATGACCTATAACTTAATGTACCTTGTCAGCTTTTATAATAAAATAAAGGGAATGCACGCAAGGAAGTTGTATAGGGGAGTGGAGGTTTAGCTCCAGTCATGCTTAAATTCGGGACTTAGTTACAGGCGATCTGTAAATATGGGACCTCGACTGCTTATTCCCACGGAAATAGCCACTGTATCCGTTCAATACGAAGCTGGTTGGGCCCCACAACCCGTCTGGACCCTTCGTTTAATCTCATAATTTTTCTAAGGCTGCAGTGTTGTGAGAGGTTTTGCCGTATAATCTGGTAATTTGTGCCATATGTCTGAAGAAACGTAACACTTCTGTCTTCAAGGTAGAAAATGAAGACATTACGGAAAACATGGTGACTGTCTACAAAACTACACGGTGTCACGTCGGGGACGGCCAATATATTAGTGTAATATTCAATATCGTAAGAACGCCGTACCTTATGTCTAATTTCTTACGTCTTTTCGCTGTAGGTCACATCATCCTGGATCACACAACGACTATGCCGACATCAGACAACTTCAACTGTTATTCTGCTCTTCCACGTGTTTCACAGAGAAAAGTTTCTTTTCATCTTTCTAATATTCCAAAGAATAATACATTAATGTCAGGCACTAATAAAAATATTTGTTATTCTCATTTCGCAATTATGCATCAGAGAAACGAAATTTCCCAGTACGAAAATTTTGTTCTCTTTTTCACTTCACTTTCTGAATGAGCGAAGTCTGTACGTGCAAAATGTGAGTGTATTCTATTACCGTAGTTTGTGTAGACAGGGCTCTCATATTCCGTTCCTTCGTTACTCATGCTTCAGATAATGTGCTAACTAGGGAATATTTGCGATGTATGATAACATCTGTGTACTGGCAGGCTGCTTAATTCATATCAGCCCTGGTTTGTATATGCAAGTAAGTTTGTGTATGCGTGCAATACAGAGTCACTCAGATTTACAGAGATGTTAATGTCAGCCAAGCGGAAACTGTAATTTTAAGACATTCGTACGGAGACATGTTGATATTAACAGACTTTAATTAGGCGTATATGCTAGACTATTAATTACACGTTACTGTTTCTTTTAAAGCAAATATTTGTAGCAGGGTCTTTCTTGAGAACCTGATGGTCTATACCAACTTATCAAATAATTCACCATCAGGAGGTCCATTAACGTGTTTATAACAGCTCGCCACAGGACACTTTCCAGAGCCACTTGAGTGCAATCCACATCCCCCCAACACTGTTTCTTTAAGATAAATTGCACTTTATCTTCCCACGTAAGTGTACGTCTACTGAGCAGTCTCTCCCTCTCAGGTTTCTATCTCCGTCATGTGTTCTCCATGTCTCGTCCATTTATACTTATTTATTCTACCACTCTAGCGACCTTTTACAAATTTTCAGTTACATCTTACTGAAATAAACTTTCAGTATTTCTCTAAAAAAGATTCGGTCGTGCAAATTATTGTTTTTTATACAAAATGTACAAATAATTATAAAGAGTTGGAAATTTGTGTCACCCGCGATATAACGCGTTGTATTTTGATAGACAGGTGCCACTGTTCAGAATGAATGTACTTTCCACTTCTTCGGAGAGACAGATAAAACAGGTTCCTCTGAAATTAACACTTCTGTACCAAATGAAAAAGATTCAGGTCCCATAAATTCATAATCTTTACATTTCGTAAGTTGAAAATCTCAAAAGTAAATTATTAGATAGTTGAAGAATGAAAAACCAACTACATGTCACTTGTTTTATTTACTTTACTTCTTAGTTACTCAACATGTTTCGGGCATTAATATGTCCATCTTCAGAAGTTTGCGAATATGTTGTTGAACTACCACATTAGCTGTATTGTTCTTGGATTGCTGTGTGTTGGAGTTAGGGTGCGGTCCGCCTAGTGTGGTGTCCGGGCTAGCCGAACCACACCCTAACTCGAACACACAGCAAATCAAGAACGAGACGGCCAATGTGGTAGTTCAACAACATAGTCACAAACTCCTGAAGATGGACATATTAATGCCCGAAACATGTTGAGTATCTAAGAAGTAAAGTAAATAAAGCAAGCGACATCTAGTTGGTTTTTTACTCTTCAACTATCACAATGATGCACGGTCCAATAAACATCAAATAAACATCAAAATATTAGATATTACAATATTTTATTGCATGAAGAATTTAGCCATACGATACATATTTAGCAATGGTAATATCATTTCCTACTCAGCAATGTAATGTCTGTATGACTTAGTTTCTTCACGTCGGAAGATTTTTGTATGCAGTTTAATACAAGTAAAAGCGTTAGATGTAGCTAACACACAACGTAGGTGTACACTCACATAGTGTACCTAAAATGTCTGGACAAACGTCAAGAGTGCGTTTTTCATATCAAACCAAAGAAAAATATTCTAACAAACATGATCCGGATATGAGTGTCTTTTAATTTCATTGTGATATTAGGTTCAACAATAAATACCTTAACTACATACAAATATTAGGTATAACTGACACAGTGTATTTAAAATTCACGTTACGAACGTCATAACTGTTGTGTTATTATTGTTAATCAAGTCACATTTCACAACAAATGCTCAAAATATCCGCCACCTGAATCAATGCACGCATCGACACATCTGATCATGAATTGTCGCAGAGTTTCAAAAATACCGGGGGGCTTGCAAGTGGTTTGACCGGCATAAAAATTGCGCTGATGAACTGTCTCTTCCTTTTAGACAAAGCCGAATACACTAGGATTTTAATTGTCCCCACAGATGAGAATAGAAAGGATTGAGATCGGAAGAACGTTGGGACTCTACATCGAAATTAAATGTCTCTCGGACATATATAGATATGAACTTTCTTCCTTGATTTGGTCTGGGGCAGACACTTCTGCACTTTGTCCAAGTATTATATATATATATATGTGTGTGTGTGTGTGTGTGTGTGTGTGTATAGGTATAGGTTAAGTTCACCCTAGAACAGGCCACGAAGGCCCAGATGGGGAGTAGAGTTATAGCTCTACTCTTTCTTTAACCTTGGCGATAGATGGGGTGGGTGGTCAACGCCACGACCCGGTCGCTTTATCCCCCGGAAAGATCCGGTTCGATTGTATAGGAGGCTGGGTGGGCCCCAGGGCCACTCTGAAAGGGTGCGGAAAATCTCACTCCAAAAGGGATTCGATCCCCGGACCATCCAAACCATAAAAAATCCCTATACCGACTGCGCTATCCCGGCCCCCAGACCACACTCAGCATACCACCAATAATTTATTCTCTGGCTTTATTGTTTTCTTCAGTTCCTTCAGGCAACTGCAGCTTTTCCACAGATAGAATTGTACTGTACATTAAGATTACTTCTAACTTGAAAATTATTTCCTGCTTCCCCAAATTTCTGTTTGTTTGTTCAGAGTTATGTGATGATTATCATTAAGCGCTGCACCTTACCATGTCCTAATGTGCTATCGAGGCACGGCGCACTGAATATACTTATAGTCACCAGGCGTGGGTACAAGGAAAAACATAAACATGTACATGCCCCTTCTTGTTAAAACTTCTAAATAGTTAATTTGATTATAATAAACGTACACAACCGAACAGAAGATATTTGCTACTAAAATATTAAAATCCTTTTAGTATCTAGTTTGTGGTACTCTGTTATGGGGAAGGGCGGCCATCAGAACTGGTGTGGTTGACCGTTTGGTAATGCCGAGAGAGATATATATATAAAGAGAGAGAGAGAGACGAGTAAAAGAGAGGTTTTGATGAATGACACCTATTCTAAATTAACTACGTAAATTTTTATTTATTTTATAAAAGTTAGCTGATGCCGAGTTTCTTCATAGCGCTGTTGTTTCGACTGACCTGTCGCAGGCGAGTTTCCGAGACTCTTTGCCACATGTCGCAGCGCGGCTTTGTTTGTGTAACTCGAAGGTTTAGTGGAACTTGGTACAGACAGGAGACGAATGGCACAGTCTTTCATTTCTCTATGAGAAGCACAGGTTTCCTCATAACGCAGGAAAATTGCTAAAGTTTGGGACCCTCTGCCCTTGTTCACAAGAAGAGGCGGGTGTAAAGGAGCCGAGCGCGGAAGCGTAGGGTGACGAAAGGAAGCGTACATGGGTAAACAGTTAAATTGTACAATTTATACCGTGTCAAAATGTACAGATAATTTCAGAACAGAGACCAATTTACATACCAGGCGAAGACATATTTTCAGCCATGGTAAGACACGGGCGATTAGCAGGGAAATCAGTTTCGTGTAATTTAGGATTAATACTGCCGAAATAAATTGCAAGAACTGCAGCGAATACAAACTGCATTGCTTTATTCAGCCATCCTCTGTTTCCCTGTGCACATTCCCTCACATTAGACTCTTGCAATCTGGAGCCATCACCACGACAAATTAATCCACGTAATTACAATCTCACCAGGAAACGCAACCAGTAGAAGAGGCTATAAGGCTGATACTGTGACAAAGAGAAGGCCCGAAAGATGGAGCTTCGCTTTCACAGGTAAGAATACTTAAGCAGCTAACTTGACTTGATACAACGCTGTGTAACAGTCTAAGAAGCATGTCAGTATTCTACGGTGTGCTTCGAGAACAGTGATAAGATTAGAACACATCTGTCATCCGACCATCTCAGCATGTCAGTTTGCAACACATGGTTAATACAGACTATTCTAGCCTTCTGTAATATTACGCCTTGTCGATTGGCAAGTAATTCTCTATGCTTTCAGAAACTATAATGCTTTCATCTTCACGATCAAGCAGCGTGAAATGAGTGAGGTAGTCTGAAGCCTCTCACGTGGCATATACTTCTGAAAACAAGGCTTCGTGAAGAGAAAACCCAGGTCTTCCGAAACACTTTATTAAGATTTTGGTTTTTAAAAATTCATGTTCATTATAATAGACCCAAATATACGAGAATAATTAGAATAGATTTGGTGAGAGTTGCTACCAGTGTCTGTAAACTGTCGTAAGATTGGATGTAATTTCAATGGTTGTAAAGTATTATTATAAAAGAAAAGATTTCGCACTGTACAGGCTTCAATCTCTTAAAATGAAAAGAGTTTACAGAGAACACAAGATACCCTAAAAATACTTTCCAAGTGGAGTGGAATTAATCAGCTTCAAGCCTTAAATCTTCAAGGAAAGTGAATTGCTTTATTGTGTAGGAGTTTCGTGCCAATCAACAGAATTCAAAGTATCCAGCAATGAAATTTCCCTTCCCAACATTCTAATTAACCCTTATTCTGCTAACGTGGAGAATATGGTGAGCTCCTAATAATGCTAGCAGATGGAAGATGGGATTTAACTCGGCGTGTAAAGGGTTAATCATATTTAAGTCCTTTGTCTTCAGCGAAAGACAATGTTTCGTGCTATCCCTGAGAATACGAGAGAATAAGCAATGCAATATACACTGGACACAAGCTTCAACACGAAGTTTCAAGCAGTCACAAAATCATTTCAGAAACCAATGTACATTAAACTTCCACTGTCACGTACTTCGAGTCTGGGACGCAAGCGGTTATCCTGAACAAGAAGTTTCATGTTTCCTTCAGTATTCCTCACACGTGACTTGTCTTAATTGTGGAAAATTACACTGACTTGTTCGGTAAAATGTAGGGTACAGTAAAGTAGTTCGACAATCCGCTAGAAGTTGGAAGGCTGTATTATAAGCTACAACATAGGAGGTCAGAAGCTATAAAGAAATATGCAAGAAAAAGACGTTCTACAACCCTATTTAGCCTCCCACTAAAAAGTGATCCAAATTATGAATGTCTTTTATTTATACACACTAAACAAAATCAACACTTAAATATTTATTTCTGTACAAGCTTAACGGTGGAATTTGAAACAGTAACACTAAAATGATTTTGATTACTGTCCTTGTTTGTGTGCTTGCTACTGGATAAAGCAGGACAATTCTCTCCTTGAGAACTGAACTGCTTCTCTAAGACCCGAGCACTTGCAAACCTATTCGAATAGTTAGGAAATAGAACAAAGCAAAAATAATACTTTAAATATAATAGAATATTTTAAATGTTTGCATATTTAGTCACAACTATTCTACATACTGAGTTAAAGCACACTTCTTAAGGTAATTAGAGAGAATGGCATGGTTCGTTTTACAATCGTAAATTTTGTTGGAAAATAACTTCGATACTTATATTGTGTTACCCTCTCTAACAGGTGCTTTGACTGTTACACTAGCTTAGGCATGATCGCTGTAAACGAAGAGACTATACAGTGACGTGTAAGGTGCCTAAGATGTCAAAATCACTACACAGCTTGATGTATAGCAACGTAAGTGCTGCCTCCTCGCTGCGTAATAAGGAAAGTTTTCCTTGATTTATTTCAATAATCAACCTCTACATTATTCGAATAGATTAACTATTCATCATCAGGAGGTAGCTTTGCTGTACGTGCAGCATATAGTATTTATGAAATTTTCATTTTCAAATCTTACGGCAAATGATCTTAAGGGTAAGTCTAGTTTGCATTGGATGATATTAATAAAACGGTTTCTAACGTTATAGGTTTTGAGGAAGCAGATTGGGTTCATCTGTCTTATTACAGACCGCAGTAATTGGCAATTGTAAAGACAGTAATGACTCTGAGGTTTCCTGAAAGCCAGGAAAAAAACAAGATCTGAATTGAAATCTGTTTGATGGGGTCTCAACTGTAATTACTTATTTTGACGTTTTGCTGACCGTGCATCTCAGTATATTTATCTCAGTAATTAACCAACTTGATGTACAAAATTTTTATTTTACAATAAGTTTATTTCATGCCTCTACTTGTTTCGAACACATGTGCTCATCATCAGGAGGTCAAAATTGCATTACACAGCCTCTGGTATCATCACAACTATAGGTGGCCGTCTCGTGCACGAGACGGCCACCTACAGGTGTGATGATACCAGATGTTATATATACAATTTTGACCTCCTGATGATGATCACATAGTGCTCGAAACATGTAGAGGCGTTTAATAAACTTATTATAAAACAACATTTTATGCATCAAGTTGGTTAATTACTAGGATTTAATTTCCTTGTTGACAAAAACACCCATCGACAATCCGGTCCACAATATCACACGATATTTTTTTAGGAACCTTTATAAAAGTACCCTTCCATCTAGATCACTATCTACCAGGCGGTTTCTTTCCTCTAGACTCCCCTATTTAAATATTTTAAGAAATGCTTGTGTCGCCCATGTGTATCACATGCCGTAGCTATCATCTCTTCTTTGATTTTGTCACCCTGTATATATACGGCGATCCATTCAGAAACTGAAACTCCTTAAAACGGAACTGCATTCAGCCTCTTGTTAATCCTAATCCCTTTCATTCCTTCCAAGCATCGTAAGTAGCAACACATTTCTGAACACCATAAGTTGCCGTCACTGTTCCTGCTTATGTTCCGTGTGCACAGTGCTGATTTTCATGGCATTTGTCAAATGTCCTTTTGTATTAGAACCGAAGGAGAACTTGATTCTAACAGCAGTCTGCGAAGAAAACGCTGTTCAAGATATCGAGAAGGACCCCATCAGAGGAGGTATCGCTGCTGTTTGGGAAGTGAGTGTTTATAAACTGATAAAAAAAAGCCATGAAGGAATAAGAAATCGATGGAAAGACGCCAGTGAATAAGAGCTTGATTACATGAATTGCAGATGGATTATGATAAAGGCTTAATAAGTTAAAATTTATTTAACTTAAAAATCATTGAATTTAATTAAAATCATCAAGTGCTCACTCATCATCCAAGTTAAAACTCGTACTGAATTTTGGAATCATGCGAGAGATAAGAAACATGGAACATTTAGATTCTAGTAGTAACCAGAATAATTGAATGTTAGAATTATTGTTCCTCGTACGAAATGCTGTGTTGTGGTTAACTCGCGTAAAAACTAGCGCCGTGTACCGGAATAATTTAGGTGACAAGCCAAGTTTCATAGCCGTACACAAAGGCCGACATTCATGAAAAATTTAGTTTATCTTCATTTTTATTTCTCTTTTGTCCCCTTTTTGGTGGTGATGTATTTTAATCTCACTTTATGCGTCACTGTGTAGCAGCAGTTAATTTCCTACATTTCTCCGCTTCATTAACATTGTGCAGTGATAATTCACATGACTGAAGTTGCCGTAGCGTAAGATAACTTCCAGTGTACTAGTTTCATGGAAGAGAGATCTCTAGCTAACAAGACTTCCTGACAGCAGAATGTAGCTCACCCGCACACAAAAAATAGACAACAAATTGGAAGAGTCCGTCGAGAAGATGTAGCCTTGGACAAGCCGTGAAATTGCAGGATTAAGCACAAAAAGCAGGATGAATCTAGTAGGAGGGAGGAAATAAAAAGAGGTCTTCCTGCTACATTGCTTTCATTTCCTCACACATCTCTGAACTCTAAAGTTGCATGACTTCTCATATGAATCCAATTAGACCCAGGGACACTTAGACATAAGCGCATATAAAAAGAGGAAATGTCTTTAGTTTCATATACTCAATAGAGGACCTAAAATATTTTCAATGTTCTATTATCTGCGGACTTGTGTTAATTGAAGGCTTGATCTATGCATAGAAATTTTGAAATCTCACACAACACATCATCCCACTGGATGGAGTTAAAATCACTGAACGAACAGAAGATTTTTATAGCCGAGAAATTTAAACACAAAACCGTTCAGCACAATTGAATTATACACAATTTCTCATAAAGAGTACAAATATTCTGAATTATTAATGATCGGTCCGTATTCACGGTTTAACGTGAATGCATCTGTCGAAATAAGAGAGTGCTTGCCTTCAAAGACGTTCTTTGACATGGCAGTATCTTAACTCTTTAGAATTTGCACCATAAATTGTTCCTCTATACACAGATTGTGCTTACTTTTAGTCTATAAGCTGTGAACGAAAAAGAAATCCTCTTAGTTTTGCAGTCCACAATTTTGGTTACTGTTCATTTGTTTTATATCTTATTACATTTTGAGTCCATTCTTCAGACGTTAAGAGAGCGCGGATAGTGAAGGATTCGCCTGCCTATAATGAAATTCTTAGGATTCATTATGTTGTTAATATGAGTCAGCCACTTGTCCAGAATATTATATATATATAAAAATGAAATTGATACGTGCACATCTTAAATTTAATATCCTGTTCAAAAAATTCACCTTAAAAGTGGGATCACTTTTCCGACCAAACCTTTGTTTTCCTTTCTTATATCTTCCGTGGTTATTACACGTCCCACTTATTTCATCCTTGTTACCTTGTTAACTATAACAACTTTTGGTGAAAAGTAACAATTGTGTAGTACCGCAATGTGTAATTTTCCCTGGTTTTCTCTTATTCCCTTCCTGCTACATTCAAATCCACTCCTCAGCAGTCTGTTATTAAACGCCCTAAAGTAATGTTCATCATTCAGGATGAATTACAACTCACACCCAAACACAACCAGAGGCAAAAATAAATTTTGTGTTAGGTTTTCGTCTTTGGCGAATTCAAGATCTTAATTTTGTTTGTCCACGTGTAACGTACATTCTTCTGTGTACTTCATGAAAAATTAATAAATTTTCAGCGCTCACTCATCGTGTTTATTGCGCGCCTTTGACTGTTCTACAAGTTTAAAATATTAAGATGTGAGATATGCTTTTACTGACACCAATATAAAAAGCCCTTCACATTTTAATGAAAAACTGTTTAAAATTAATTTTGTCAAAACAACTACCTTCAGAATCTGAAATTTTAGACAGACAATTGCAAATATACACGTTGCATGCTAAAATCAATAGAACAAATATATGGGTATACCTTGGTGCTACTTGGGGAAAATAATTTCTGTGAAAGTTGCCTGTAAAAGTGAATTAATCTCCAATACACAGTTTCTCTCTTGTATCAATGGTAACTCAGTATCATACAAGGCAATTGCTGCTTCACCGAAAGAATAATTCTTTCAATCACGTCTAGGACAAATAGTTTAGGCAGTGAATGAGGGAACTGGCCTTCTTATGAAATGAGCGCTGACAAACAACTCTCACTACAAGCTATAGTTTCTACATTACCACTGCATGCTACAGTACTTTTCGTGCACATTTTATGATGTTAATTTATATGAAAAGGGCACCGAAATATATTGTACATAATCTGAAATGCAAATGCTCGTCGCAACCTAAGAAATAATATATATATATATATATATATATGCACTTTCCAGTTTTAGTTTCCGCAGCTTCCATTGATTGACTCTTACGTTTTAAATACAAAATTCACTTCATATAAGCTATCAAAAATTGGAAACTCTCTCCGACACATGTGGAGAACGCACTGCTAATTGAAGTATAGATATGTCTTACTGTCATTCTGTGGTCTTATGCTTGAGTACTAATAAACCCTACTTCAATATAATAATAAAATAATGACAAAAATCAGATTAAACCATACAAAAACAGAAAATTCTTACATTAAGTATCCAAATTAATGGAGAACCGAATACTTGGCAATATTAGGTCCGTAATTCTCAGAACCTATTATACAAACTTGGCTCCTCCATTGTTCTAAATACACACTGCGCCTGTCAGGAACGCAACATATATTTTATGTAGAAAACCTAAAGGTAGCTACATGTTTCCGCTTGTACTTAAGCCATCATCAGGCTGAACACAATTTTCTAACTAGTTGTAACTTACGACAAAGTAAGTAATTTTAAGATTAATATATACATAAGTACAATTAATATATAGTTAATATATATAGTGCAAATAATGTTAATTCTGCGATCCAAAAATATTCACATTCAGTATTCGTAAATATCCCAAATATTTCAAAGATCTGCTGCTATTTAAGAAAGCAGCTGCACGCCATGTAAAAGTACGTCATTAAGATTCTTAGAATGATTGGCAGTGATCGCAGATAACGCAATCAACATATTAATACCTTAGCAATTAACCAACTTAATGCACAAATCCTTGTTTTATAATAAGTTTTTTATATGTCTCTAAATATTTCGAGCAATATGTGCACATCATCAGGAGGTCAAAATTGTATTAAGCAGCATCTGGTATCATAACACCTGCAGGTGGCCGTCCCGGAACGGTACAGTGTTCTTCAGGACATTGTACCTCGAAATCGACAATCGAATTGAAACCTGCGAAATATGAAACAGGAGAAAAACCTCCGAACTTGAAGGACGAGTTTAAGCAACTGAAGACAATTTCCTGTGCCAAGAAATGTAACCGTGCTTAGTACGCGAATATGATTTTGTTATTCCCTCATGTACTATAATAAAGGTTTACGGTAATTCCCTTGACTCATTATGTCTTGCAGCTACAGATAGAGCTCATGGGCCTTGCATATAAAAGCTCACAGGTATTTGAGCGTTACTAATTGGCATTAACAAGACGTCGTGCTGGGCTCAATATTGTTCCTGTCATCCACCGCAAGAAAGCTTAAATTTAAAAGTTTATTTCAGGATGAACTTTATTTAATTACAGAATCTAATTTTAGCCTTCCTTACAGCATAGGTAAGATATGACAAGAAATATATTGTATTGCACTTAGCCTACTTTTTCAGCACAGAAATCGATATCACGCGTAGTTTTAGGCCGTTTCAAATTTGTATTCTCTGTTAAAATAGTGTCCCAGAACAGGAATATTTTTCATTCTTTCCGTATTCCTCTAGAGTGGGCTATCACAGCTGCGATGGTCTATAAATATGTCTGGAAAGTTTCGGGATCGAACGTCAGTATGACTCATGATTTCCATTTTATTCTTCAGTATTTGCAGATACACGTGGAGGCATCAGGCTTTCAAAACGAATTATTTCACAACGGACCAAAACTCTGTCTTGATAAATTCACTTCTGATTTTTAACCATCCCTTTCAAAACGATATAACTCATAAAGATGAAACGAAACTCATACAGAAAGAGAATTAATTAAATCTCTATTCTCTTTAGCCTATCGAACTCAATAGCTTGAGCTTCCATCAAGAAAGGTGGGACGCCTATCTGTTTAAAGACTGCCGTTATGTAGGTTAAGCACAAAATCCAAAAGAGTGCCAACAGGAAATAGTCTCCTTTTGAACTGCTTGACCCTGAAGATGACTCCTCGCTCCACTCTTCCTGACGCTGGTAACTGCTTACCAGTAGGCACTACATACCATTCCAAAGGACTTCAATATTCACCAGTACCACTATGGCAACCTGAGATCAGCGAAGTACTTCCCTTACAGCGACGCAGGTAACATCACACACACACACACACACAAACACACACACACACACACACACACACAGACAATTGCCTCTTCCTACCAGACATATATAATGGACATAATCCAACTCGGAAGGCGATAGAAACCGTCGAATGAACGCATATTGTCACAACAACGGAACGTCCACAGTAAAATACGTCACTCTCAGTCACTCATAAAAACTTGTTTAACGTTAAAGAAGATTTTAACCTTAAAGTTTTGAAAAGCGAATCTTTAGTGCCATTATACGTATTTAACCATTGTGCAATACCAAGTTCTTATACAATACATATAGTTGTATCCTATAAAGTACATTGATGTTCATGACGTATAACCTACAGAATTGAACCCATAGATAGCGATGTCATTATAGCTTTTTTTTTGTTCAAGTAACTGGTATACTTGTTCTAGCTGATGATGGTGCAGAAGCATCGAAACATATATGTATATAACAGATTCTGTGCATTTAGTTGTTATTGAAAAGTATCTTACGTCATAAATACTCGAAGAAATTGAAAACTTTAAAAGAAATGCTACTGTTCAGTGCCATAATTTCAGGATGTAATCAGTTTAACTGTTGTAACGAGCACTCTGTTTTCGCGGTTGCTCCAACCTAACCCTTGCGTGGTGCCTAAAAACGAAGTGTCTCTGCCAATGGTAAGAAAATAAAATATTTCAAGGCTCTAAAGTCATGTAAAATTACATTTTGTATTTACAATTGACAAAAGTCTGAAACCAAGCTCTTAACGTAGCATAGCGAGAAAATTAAAGAAGGATTAGTCAAAAACACCAGGAAGAGAATTTAGAATTACAGCTTAGTTTCCTGAGCGGTGTCACTTAAAGGCAAGCCATTATGCGACGTGGAAAGAAGTCTCCTGTCCGAATTTTAATTGCAAGAGTAACTATTCGGGAAATTTTAGTCTCTTCAGTCACACCTAGTTTAAACTGCAACGCGTGATCACATTCACGGCATACTGTGTTATTAGTATCCCTACATTTATTGTGTTATTAGTATCCCTACACATACTGTGTTATTAGTGTCCCTACACATACTGTGTTATTAGTGTCCCTACACATACTGTGTTATTAGTGTCCCTTCACATACTGTGTTATTAGTGTCCCTACACATACTGTGTTATTAGTATCCCTACACATACTGTGTTATTAGTATCCCTACACATACTGTGCTATTAGTATCCCTACACATATTCTCACTGCAGGCGACGTGAGTGTAAAACTTAAAGATTACGAAGGTACTTGTGTAAAGAATTCACGGTTACGAGATCAGAGAAAACCCTGCCTCCTATATGGCGTATATCGTTTTCGATTCTCGACTGCGACTGATTCATGTACGTTAATGCTGGAACACATTCTTAATGCTTTATACAGGGCCACGACCACTTCTATCCAGGTTCAAATCTAACCATCGATCACTTATTCCCATCCTTGCACAGGCCTGTGTAGTTCACCTAGTTGACAGAGCGTTGTAAAACGAACTACGGAAAACCTCATGAGAAACCTTCCCTTATTGCAGACGGACTGATATGGTGACGTAAATGTCTGGCCTGGCCTATCGTATTTTCTCGCTGCGGAGAAATGATTTATTCGTTTTACTTTATCTGTCTATCTGAGACAATTCTGCTGTCTTTGCCAGTGCAGGTTCTGGTTTCGTATTATCTAGATCATTTTTACACTTCACGCGACGAAATTAGTTGAACAAAGGAAAATAAATGTTTTGTGGAAGGAATAGAATTCTTCCATTTCATTTAATCCGGATATTTACAGAGACATCCACGTGCTACAGACGCTACGAAGCTCCTTCAGGAAATAAATCCTCCATACGACAAAATTTTCAGTGAAAATATTTTTAACAAAGCCTTCAGGGTTGTTCTAAATTAGAACACAGTACTGCAATACTTCCAATAAAATAGCATGCTACCGGACTCAATTCCAAGTCAGCTCCTTCGTGCCTTAAGTTAGGCAGGAATCCGTCGTCGTTATCCAACAAAATAATCCCACCAATCAAAGTGTTATTGCCACATCTGCTTGTCGCTTTATGATGATAGCTTTCCAAAATGTTTCCTGGTCAATTTTTTTCTTATTTCCAATTTCTTTTTTCTTTTTCCGAACTCCCTTTATAACTTTCAAAGCTCCACGGTAAAGGGTCGTAAATAAATATTAAGCCCTTTATGGTACCAGAAGTTGCTACTACTGAAATTCGAATTCACAACTTATATCTTGTCTAATAAATATGCCTTCTAACACTATCCTACCATTCACAACTAGGAATCCTCAGTGAATCTTCGTTTCAGGGATTATAACAAATTTCTCGTAATAACTGACCGGAAAATCATGGATAATCCCAGGTCCTTCCCAAGGCCAACCTTCATGGAGATCTTAGTGAACAACCCGTCGGTGGGACTGTTTGTTTCGAGATTGCTTAGTTTTATCCTACTGTCTGTATCACTTTTACAATGCTCTTTACACACATCCATTCACGCATAATCAACGTTACGTAGTCTTAGGCACTGATAGCCTCTTTAAATGAAACACGAAAAACTATGATAATTCAAAGGATTCAGCTACAGAGAGAGAGAGAGAGAGAGAGAGAAAGAGAGACATAATCTGCAAAGTAAGCAATACTAAATAAACATAACACGGAAATGCCCTTGTATCCAGCCTGTAGAAAAGTTCACAAGCAGGTCGCAGGATATCGACTGCCGCGCGCGTATGTCCGTGGTAATGAGATGGTCGATGCTGCACGACAGACAGAAGTCTGTTGCCACTGATTTATGTTGAGCACATCCGAACCTTGCAGCAGTGGCGCTCCGTGCAGTCCGATGTCACAGACACTCCACTGAAAACTCAACGTCATTAGGACAGTAAATTCACTTGTATTTTTGGCTCTTACAATGTAAACCTACAGGAAAATTTAATCCAAAATTTGGTTTTTAGTTGATGCATTTCCGTTGTGTATGCAACAATGAAATAAATAGCAAAGAAAGTCAAAACACAACTAATTTTATTTGTGTTAATGAAATGACTAAATATTGTTTGTGTGTGGCGGATGTTGAGATCTCAACATTCGCGACACACATAAAATATTTAGTCTCTTAGAACTTTGCAAACCTGATAATGGCCTCCGAGTAGGCCGGAACATGTCGTTTCATTAACACCAATAAAACTAGTTGTGTTTTGACTTACTTTGCCTTTTATTTCATTCCAAAATTTGGTTGTTTGAAAATCTGCTTTCGGAAGTGATCGTTAGTGTACGTTCATTGTACATAAAAGGATATTTATTTTTGTCATTTACGTTACCTAACTTGGCACATTAGAGAGACCATATTTTATTTCCACAATTTTATTAACTGATATTTAAGGAAAGGTTAAACAAATTACATTAGTTTCAGTTACAATGATCATGCAAAATATACTTAATTGAAAGTGAAGTTCCAAATTTCTATCACTTTTAGGCACGGTTCGCAAAATTGCTAAAACCAACTCTTAGCTTCGTCAGGTATATCCGTCTGTCCGTCTGTCCGCACTGTACAACTCGGCTCCCAGTTCACGCATTTTCTTTATAATTATCTGAGAATGTTTTGAAATTCTGTCGATAAAATTCAAGTTTCATTAAAATCGGACAAGAATGCGAGTATACAATATGAAGGCCAATATAAATTTTTGATCATATTTCGCTCAGTTCTTCTTAGAATGAAAAATATTTCGGACAGAAGCTGTAGAGAAAATCAAAACAAATTTTAAGCTCAATAACTATTTTTTCTAAATCGTGTCGTTTATGAGATAATGTGGAAAAATAATGTAGGCCACAGATGAAAATATGGCGCATGCGCATTTCATGATGAATACCTAAGGCTACTAACACACACTCTCTGAATATGTAATACTTACAGTTTCACCAACGCAGCAATTGTTACATGAACGCGCCTCCATGTTACGTTGTACCTACATTGCCTGTCTTGCTATTGTGTACCAACTATTAGCAAAGCAAGAACGAGGCCCTTGTTACTGTGAATGGAATTCTTCTCTTACTACAAGGAGTATGAAAAGTTCAAAAACTTTTGCTTTAGAATTTTATTAACAGAGAATAATTAATGAGCCTAGTACTACGTCCAGAATAAGAGAATAGAGTTTGTTTGTGTGTAGTGTATTCAATTGTCACTTCAATTTCACTTATCGTGTAAATAAAAAAGGAAAAATACTTACATTGTAGTTCTGTGTTAGAATGTTAGAATTTCTGTTTTTTTTAATATTGCCCAATTATACACTTAACTATCTTAACCTGGCAAAATTAAGATATATCACCTTAAGTCGGTTTCTCTTATGAAAATTTTAACAATTTGTATGCACCATCTCTGCCCTATGTAACAGCGCAGCTCCCACTGTAAGAATTTTCGTGATATTTGATTTTGAGAACTGTCACGAAACTCTATCGATAAATTCCAAATTTGGTTAAAATCGGACAAAAATAGCGGGCACTTTACTTGAATATGTAAATACTTTTATTTTGTTGCCAGCAGTAAGAAAATTTTTGTAGCTGGACAACAGTGCCGTTAAACACATTGTTGCCTTTTCCATGGCAAAACTCAACGGTTTTATGCTGTGACAGCTACATGTGGGCCAACAATAGAAAGTGAAGACAATGGTGCCTTTGCGTGGCCACAATTGTTATGCGAACACAACAGATTATTGTGTTACTCATAGACTGCGTATATTGTAAACCTCTGTTAACCTATATTTTTAGAAGTTCTTAAGGTAAAGCACTCACCAGAAGTCATCAATGTATCTACTTACTTTCTTCTTCAAATTCTTTTTTGCTATTTGTGTGTGTGTGTGTGTGTGTGTGTGTGTGTGTGTGTGTGTGTGTGTGGAGGGGTTGGTGGGTGGGTGGGAGGCAATTTCCTGCCTTCCTCTTTCTTTCTTTTTCGTCTAGAGTTCCTTTTAAACTCTCACTTATGCTTCTGCTGTCCCAGTACCATATCTAGAAATGGTTTTCGTGAGAACATGACACCCTTTTCTCACTCTCCTGCCACGTAACGGTAAAAATGTGCCTTACACAATTTCTCAATTTTATCTTAGGTATAGTTTCTTTCTGTCCTACCACTCTGATGTGCCTACATCCTGGCCTTCCTTAAACATACAGAACTGCAAGAAATAAGGAAAATAGAACTGAAAACAAAATTAAATTAGAGATATACAAAAACAACCGCTGGTAAAGTCGATATTTTGTAATGGAAATGTAGACGATTACGGTGTGCTGGCGAGGCAGTTTCTAACAGACGCTGCATTTGGCCATCGAAGCATGACAGAAGTCGTCTGCACATTGAGAGAGATTGCTTCCCACAATAGACAACTACACTGTACCTGTATTCACTTGGTGCCATTGAGGTACTTTACAAAAACTACCTTAAAGTAATCAAGTTTCAAAGCACAGAATCACTTTGGGTTTTTACTACCGCAGATCAAAGTACCTGCGGCTTCATCTGCAAGAAATTGTGCCATTCAGAGTGTTTCTTAGTACAAATACTGCACCATGCGTTCACGTTTTTGAGAAATAAAAAACTCTTAGACCCACATTCATTCATTTATTCATTCATTCATTCATTCATTCATTCATTCATTCACATGTGACTCACTCCAATATCCATTCAGTTTCACATTTATTCACTTATTCGCTTAGTCATTCAGTCAAGATTTTGCCCAATGTACGATGGCTTTTAGCACTAAATGTACACCAGTCTTAAAATTAGTTTTCTAAATTTCGTTTTCGCTTGAACTTAAAAGTAATATAGTGGTAGAAATTTGCCATACAGTGTGACCCTCAGGTCATTTAAACAGTTAGTAAATGAACAATAAAATATGATATAAATTTATTATTTTCTGAGTCTATAAAAACTGTTCAATTATACCTCCACCGTTAATGCACAACTCACAAATCTGCGATATAATTTTAAAACCGACCGTCATCAAAATGAAGATCAGAATATTTTCGATGACTTTCAACTCTTATTTCTTTTATCCTGGGGTACATATGTGTATTAAGGAGAATATTTGGGCCAACTAAGGAAGCCAACGGTATCTAGAAAAAAATTAAAACAAATAAAGAGTTGGATGTATTAATTAAACACCGGAACATAATAAATTATGTTAAAACCGAACGATTGAGTTGGTTTGGACACATAAATAGAATGCCCGAAACTAGCATAGTTAAAAGAATACACAAATGGAAACCATTCACAGAAAGACCAGCTGGAAGTCCCAAGTATCGATGGAAAGATGATGTCAGGATTGTTCTGAAGAAGATGAAGCTTATGAAGTGGGCAGAACAAGTACAGGACCGCCTTAAATGGGAGGATATTTTCGAGAAAACCAAGATTCTGTCAGAGTTGTAGCGCCATAGAAGAAGAATAAGGGGTACGTATGTGGTTTGAAGCGTCTGGATCGGGAAGATACCAGTTTCTAGATCGAAACACATATTACAGAATATTATTGAAATTGATCTGATATACATTTGTTGCGATAGGGTTAGGGAGTGATAACTGATACATCCAGGGTAGGGACTAAGGGTGTGGGGCTTAGTGAATGTGTTGATAAACTCTGGGTTTTCTAAGTCGTTACGAAATCCATGGTCCACTGAACAAAACTGGAAAACTCGTGTTACATACTTTATAGTACAAACTTACGAGCCGCGTTTTTGTGGTCTATTAAGGTTATATAAATTTAGGATTAATTAAATAAAAATTTATGAAATCCTGCCTATCTAATTTCGAAACAAATTTAGAATTATAGACTAAATGAAAATGTCCATTAACGGCTTTACGTAAGCAAGTTCCACAATGATTCAATACAGCGGAAAATCAAAACTCGTCATAAATTGTACTAGAAAACTTCCACATTGAATTCCAACCGAATTTCTGTGATTACTGAAAAACTCGGTATTAATAGACCCATCCCTGGAAAATGTAGTACCTGAAGTAGTAAATGTAATGTAATCTAATAAAAACAAATTCTCTATCACGGATGATGTGATGACAGAAAAAGTCTATTTATGCTCAAGGACAAAATTCGACCTTCACGTAAGTGTTTTGAGTGCCAGGCATGGCATTTCTGAGAAACATGTCTTAGACTTCTGCACTTGGCTAGGTAACGAAGAAGGTTCTTTATTTTTCCAACTAGTGCAGACAAAGATATTAAATAATCAATAAACATTTAAAATTATAAATTTGCTCCAACTTGTTTCGGTTTACATAAACAATCATCAGGGAGCTACAGTCTGTACTGAACTAAAATTACATTTCTGGCTCCCTGATGATTGTTTATATAAACCGAAACATGTTGGAGAAACCTCTATAATTTTTTAACGTTTTAATAATTATTTAATATAATTTGTGTGCACTAGTTGCAAAAATAAAGAATCTATATTATCAATGCACGGTGCAACCATGAAGATTAACGAAGAATGTTCTTTCATCGTTGAATGAACAAGCTTCCTTAAAGGATAGAGCGTTACCTAACCAGTTAAAATCAGTTAAATTTTCACTGTAAACGAGACTGCTCCAGCAAAATAAACTGAAAAGCTACGTCCGGCTTCAGACAAACAGTTTAGCACACAAAATTATTCCAAAGTTACGGTTCCATTGAAGTGCAGAAAACGAAATATGTTTTGTTTGAAACGAAATATTCAAAATGGCCTGTCATAATGAAATGAATAAAGTAACATGCACAGATCAAATGCAAGATGTGGAGTTTGAAAGTTACATTCTATTGTGTGTGTGTGTGTGTGTGTGTGTGAGTGTGTGTGAGTGTGTGTGTGTGAGTGTGTGTGAGTGTGTGTGTGTGTGTGAGTATGTGTGTGTGAGTGTGTTTGTGAGTGTATACGTGTGAGTGTGTGTGCGTACGTGTGCGCGTGCATGTGTATATGTGAGTGTGTGTTAGTGTGTGTACGTGCGTGCGCGTAAGTGTGTGAGTGTGCGCGCGCGTGTGCGTGAGTGTGTGTGTGAGTGAGTGTGTGTGTGTGAGTGCGTGTGAGTGTGGGTGTGTGCGTGTGTGTGTGATTTTGTGGTTGTGTGTGAGTGTGTGTGTGTGAGTGTGTGGGTGCGCGCGCGCATGTGTGTGGGTGGGTGTGTGTGAGTATGGGTGTGAGTGAGTGTGTGTGCGTGAGTGAGTGTGTGTGCGTGAGTGTGTGTGTGTGTGAGTGAGTGTGTGAGCGTGTGCGTGAGCGTGTGTGAGCGCGTGTGTGTGAATGAGTGGGTGCGTGAGTGTGTGTGTGTGTGAATGTGTGCGTGTGTGGGCGTGAGTGTGTGTGAACGTGTATGTGTGAGTGTGCGTGTGCGTGAGTGTGAGTGTGTGGGTATGTGTGTGTTTGCGTGAGTGTGTGGGTTTGTGTGTGTGAGTGTGACTTTGTGTGTGAATGAGTGTGTGGGTGTATGTTAGTGTGTGGGTGTGTGTGAGTGCGTGTGTGAGTGTGTGTGAGTGAGTGTGCGAATGTGTGTGTGTGATGAGTGTGTGAGTGTTTGTGTGGGTGTGTGTGAGTGTTTTTGTGTGAGTGTGTGTATTGAGTAGGTGGGTGTGTGTGTGTGTGTGTGTGTGTGAGTGATTTTGTGTGTGTGTGTGTGTGTGTGAAAATACGGCTACACTGCTTAACACCTGTTCTTTGATCTTGTACAATTCAAATTTTAGAATATTTTCACATAAAAATTTTGTTTGACTGGGATTTGAAGTCGATGATCAGCTACGGATGTATCTTCATTTAGGTCATTATGTTTTACGTTCTGAGCACCGTATAAGATGGAGGAGGTTTCTTAACTAGATATCTAAATTTTAACACAAAACGAAGGTTTTGCCTGCCTGCCTGCCTGCCACGAAGTTAGTACTGTACGAACACCACATAAATTTCCATTCAAGATTTTGAGAATACAAATGAAGTTACACTTTGCACAGTAACAGCCTGCATTTCCTATAAACCTTTTCAACAAGACACGTTTCAAGAGAAGGGAAACATTTCCAGTACAGAGAAATGAGAGCACATTTCTTCCACCATGGAGACGCCAAGGCTAGAAGATAAATCCCGTCTTCTCCCTATGGAGCCACTAAAACGTCGTGAGTGCGGCCAGCCGCTAGTAAGCTTCTCCCCCCTTCCCAACCAATCCCCGCCTCAGCCAGACACCAACACAGGAATTCAATAAACAACAGTGCCAGCCAGTCACACACTGACATAATGAACAGTCGCATATATTAGGCGTCGTCCGTCTTTCGAACAGATTTTATTATCTGAACAGGGCCTCACATCTACTTATCACCAAACTGAGACTGAAGGAGTTACCAAATGTTGCTATTAGCTCTCAACAAAGGCAGTTACTCTCGAATTTATAAACATATATCAACAATTTTGTTTGCAACATTAAATGTGAGATTAATTTACATTTGGAAATATGTGTCTACATAACGGTTCGAGGGATTTTTCTTATCTTTCATATTGTGCCAGCCGCTTTATATGTGTGTTACGTCTATCTTGAGGAGAAAAGCACGGTTCTGGATAAAGTGCTTGTGTAAGTAGTTCGACTTGAGGATGAAGCGAGTAACATAAATGGGCGCTTGTCACGTTATTATATATGACGCGCACATAAAACATATAGGGCAATATTCTACATGCCGGATGCTTGATTTGATAGGTTATGGTAGGAATTCGTACAATAAACTGGTAAAAATGTTGAATACGAAAGTTTTATACGGCATGCATAGAGCATATGAGCTAACACATGCTTGGGAGGGTCATATAAAACTCATACAGCATATTGCTGGACATGTGATTAGAAAATTTTACAATGGATACACACAAAATGCCGCTGAACGATTTTTTGGATACTTCCACTTCGTACATGGAGAAGAGCCTGAAAATAACAATAACCATAACAATAATAAAAATAATAATACATACGTGTATTTTAAAATTAGAGATTTTGGGGATTAGAAATGGATGAATAGTGTCCCGCGACAAGTGTTGATATTATGGTAATGATGATATTGTGTAATCGAGTTTGTTACCACATCTATAGTTTTTATACAAAATAATAAACATTTCACACAAATATTGTATTTAAAATTTTAACATATATCACAAAAGGTTGTCAACGAGAATGTAACGTACAAATTACAGTTATTAATAATAGCTTGGAAAGAATATTCTTATTTCTTGCAGCTATATTCATTTCTAATTTTTTTTTTTTGCAGAAGCTCAAATATTTCGGAACATACTATATTTCCGCATAATTTTTTTAACAGTGGCAGTGTACTAACACTCACTGCGTATAATGAATTTTCAGTCCAAATAACAACGCTTCATCAGCTACACTAATGAGTTAAAAGATAAAAATCACATATATTTTAAACAAATCTCCGTTAAATATGGACTACACGTGTATACACACATATATATAATATCAGCTACCACAGCGCCGAATTATAACAATTTACGACATAATCACTGCCGATTTTGTCGCGTGTAAACTACTGTGTTGGGAAAGATCATTATCAGGAGACATAACTGAAAATTCATACGTTTATGAAATATGTTATCATTAAGTAGTATATTACTTACAGTGTAAAATAATTACTTCAATTAACATTTAGAATATTTTACTAATCAAAATAACACGAAGAAAAAACATGTAACAAAGAGGAACGCGAGATTTATTAAAGCAGAAATTACAGCCTTATATAAATAAACGAAGGTTATCCAATTACATTAATGAATGTAAACATTGTCATCAGTTGAAAAAAACTCCGGTGACGTAATCTGAAGAGTTATTTTTACTGCTTTCTAGTAAAATGATAATACAGACTCCAGAACGTACAAATTTTATACACTGGAACCAAAACTTTTTTGGACTTTTTCCTAATCTAAATTGTTCTTAAATCACGACTTTTCGAAAGTCACTGAATGCCATTTCTATGGCATCCAGTGACTGAAAAAATCGATCTAAATTTCCATCAGGTTATGTGCTTCTTTACCTAAAAACGGACTTAGTGTCAGTTACCGAAAAAGCTATTTTTTTTAAAAAATGTGGAAGATAGAAATAGTACAAAAAAGGAGATCGTATCAGTGAGACATACATCATCGACATAGCCCTAGAGAACCGAATTAAACTTTGTCGAATTTTGACTGTTTTCACGTCCACAAGAAGCGTATATTTAAAGAACCCTCCGTTATCTGTCAGTTTTTACGCAAGAAAGAACTCGAGAAATTTTACATTGAGGAATTTATCTTAATTTTTTCAGTAAATTCCAAATTTTATTTAAGGGGCGCGATACATAAAAACGCATCTGAATAAAAAATCGCGCATACCATTTAAAATATTTATGCTACCTGAGTGTGCTTGAAGCAAGTGTTACAGACAGATATAAAAAGCGTAAATTGTACCTAATGAAGAACTTTTTCGAAACTCTTAGGTTTCTCAAGATAATTTAACAGAAGTAGGGAGACTGTCCACAATTGTTGCAGTATGTATGTAATTTGCTATTGTTCCATACCATTTTCTCTCCACATAGTGCATACCTGTCAATGAGCAGCCTAACTCAAACTATAGTTTTGAAATTATTGTTTGGTAACAGGCTACGCCATTTAAAAATTTGTATTCTGAAACTCGAAAATTCGAAAAGGTTCACACAAATGCCAGCTTGCACATTACCCGAAAGTAATTACAGGTTTTTCTTGAAAAAATCAAAGATTTTTTCTCCTATAGAGCTTTACGTGACTGCTTTCAATAGCCCAGACCTAATTTGAAACTTTAAATGCAATTAATATGAAATTTTACATTTTGTGTGATTAATGGAATGTAAAAGTTATATTTGGAGCATAGCTTTACATGTTGCTGACACTTGAACACTTCGGAACGTACATCAGAAATATCTCGTAAGTTTTTAAATGTGGTGCTGGAGAAGCATGAAGAAGATCAACTGGACACATCGTGTAAAAAATAAAGAAGTATTAAGCAGAGTTAATGGTGAGAGGAATGGCCTACATACAATAAAAAGATGGAATTTTACCTAGATTGGTCGCAACTTGAGCAGGAACTGCCTTCTGAAGACGTTATAGAATGAAATATACAAGGGGCGAGAAGGCGAGGAAAAATACATAAGCAGATATAAGATGGCCATAAGGAAAATAGGGGATAATAGAAGTTGAAAGAGGAAGCATTAGATTGCACTCTCCTGAGAACTAGCTTTGGAAGAGACCTTGGACCTCTTGTCAAACAGACTACGCAATGAATCAAAGGTTGCCTTAGCTTATTAAGTGTTCTTCATTACAGATCTGGACTTCACTCTCACTTAATGAGAAAACACTGTATGCTGATTCTTGCAAATAATCGCCTGTGCTTCACTCCCCAGTGTTTCTGTTACAACAATTTTTAAAATTTGTCCCATTTGAAAGTTGATCAGCGCTGGACTTCATGTGCTTTTTAGGATTCTTGTCTTGAAAGAATGTCCATTTCAATTAGATTTGCGACCCCGGACCCAAGTATATTTTTAAGCAAACTGAGCATTTTTGGAGTAACTAAGGAGAACCAGGAACCAGTATATCATAGGGGGACTGAAAGGGACTAGAGATTTTCCTCTCCTTCAGAATATCCGGTTGGAGTCCGCCTAGGCTCCGGTTTTCCTTCCCGGAGTTAAACGGCCAGAAGATGATTTAGACTACTCAAGTCCAACTAGTGCCGATGTAAAAAAAGTGAGTGGTGCTAGACGTGTACTTCTACTCCCCTGTATGTGTTTATAGCATAGAAGGAAATATATTCCCCTATTTCACGTTTAGCTAACGAGAAACACGAAATGTCTCTGATAGGATATCCGGCACTGGGCCAAGCCTTTATAATATTACACTCAAAAATTCATTGCTGAATATTCTGGAAAATACTAAAAACAAAAAGAAAAATAATACGTATTCTAATGAGTCGTTACTATGTTGCTAAGTAAGCCACGAATTAACCAAATTAACTAACTCCATGCAGCAGAGTCCTTCCTGAGAGGCTACTACCTCCTCAGCTAGTCAAGAATTTCCCAGCATTTTATTGATCCTCAAGGTTCATTACAGCGTTCAAAAGCGCCCACTACCTGTCCATATACTCAAACAGGACAATCCAGTCCACGCCTTCCCATCCAACTTCATCAAGATCCATTTTAATATTATCTTCCCATTTACGCCTAGGTCTCCTTCCTTCAGTTCTCTCCACCAAAACCCTGTAAGCAACTCACCTGTCTCCCATATATGCCACGTGCTCCGGGCATTTCTTCTTCTTTATTTGGTCACCCAAATAATATTTGTTGAGGAGCTCCTCGTTGTGCAGTCTGCTTCACTCCCCCGTTATCTCGTCCCTCTGACGCCCATTATTCTCCTCAGCATCCTATTCTCGAATATCCTCAGCCTACTTTGCTCCTTTCATGTGAGCGACCAAGTTTCACACACATACAAAACATCGAGAAAAATTACTTTTCTGCACGAATCAAGCTATAATCGTAAAAAGGAACACCGTCCGCTCGGGAAATTCTTCAAGTGTATCGCTCATGCACACTGCAGATCAGGTCAAGGGCGGATGGCTGTTCTTCCTCTGGGAGAACAGTTTAGTTACGATGGAACGCATCTCTGTAGGAGGCCAAAGTGACCATTAATGTAATGACATGCTGTTCGGCAAGAAGCAACTAAACGGACTGCGGTTCGAAATAATGCGCAAGTGCGGTGAATAGTGTCTAGTGGACACACGGACAAGTACAGGCAGGCGTACGTTTGTCGCACTTTTTGTGCTTATTAGTTAGCTCAAAACGACGGTCTTATGCGCATACTTCGTTAAATAACTAAGAAGAGCTAACTCTGTAGGATACAGTCTCCACTAATAGGCCACCAGGCGCTCAAGCGGTCAAGAGATATCCAATATTCTGAGAGATCATGACAGTATTCACAAGAGACTTTCCAGAGTCCCCATTTGTCCACGAAACTCCAGTGCAGGTACTAAAACTAATTTCCAGAAAAATTAATTTAAGTCTTATTTTTCATGTTGTTTAATTTCCCTTTTCTATAAATGGTTTCTTTTCTACGCAATTTCAACCTGAAATTCTGTATACAATTTTTTAAACCTCTATCACAACTGCTACGCATTCCTACCATCACATCCGTCCCAATTTGGTGACTCCAATAATACACACTGAAGCCGAAGTTTTAGAAGAAATTCGTATTAAAATAGGACTATTTTTAGTATTTAATGTTACTTGTTTTTGAGAGCTATAAATAGGGCATAAGCATATTACAGGTCATCGTTTTCTTTATTGGCATGCACCTCCATAAATGTTAGTTAATCAACCACTTATAGGTCTCGATACTGGATACTTGGAAATTTTTGACTAGTGAATGTCACTTTCATTCAAGTGTCGTTACATGGTGTAGCTAACTGTAAGTAAAGACCTCCGTAGTTGTGCCTGTGGCGTACAACAGAACTTCTTTTGATATTACTTTAGCTTACTTTATACATTTAACTAGTATGAATTAGTAATCCGTGTAATTTTATACAGTGGAGGAATTACGCAAATGTTGTAAATTAACAGGGATGTTGTAATGTATAATATTGCTCATTATTATGTTGTGACGTAGAGCAACGAGGAGACTGTATTTTGTAAATGTTACAATTGTATTCGTAAATAGTAACATACAAACAAGGATAGTAGAAAATATGAGATTATACCCAAGAGTTTATAGCAATTATCATTCATAAGCAGATAAAATCATACATTAAAATAGCAGAAGTGTGAATTAAAGTGATCATAAAAAAACTAAAACATAACGTCTTACAGCTAGTGATGTCAGAAACCTACCTACCACTCAGCTGTGTGATTTTTGCCCCTTCATCCTTAACGTAGGTAGAATAACCTACAAATTAGAATAAACAAAGCTGCGAATTTTAACACTTTTTTCATTTTATGAAACTTGATGTATCAGCTTAAAGAAAGAACACTGATTAACATAATTTGAGAATAAGACGTTGAGGAGCACATTTGGAAATGAAATTAAAGATGTAAAAAATATTTCCATGATTTTTGTCCTTCATTTAGTGTTACTTGGACAGTCAAAACTGTAAGAGGCAACGGGGCTATGCATTACAACACTTTAGAGATGTAGGCTTAAATGAGAGAATAATATTAAAGGGCAATCTTCCTTTTTTTGGATATTGTCCATCGTCTAATTTAGGGAAGCTTTAATGGCCGAAGCCGGCTCTGTTTCCGTCTTCAGGCAAGGAAAGCAACTATCGTTTTGGACCCCCTTAGAACTCAGTCACCAGACCAGTTCTCAGAAGTTCCACATTACGGAGCCGGTTATGAAGCCTTTAAGAGTGTCCATATTCTTGTTTCTCTCAGAAGTTCCATAAGTAAAAGGTTGAAGACAAAGTAAATCTTACCCTATCAAATATTATTTAATGCCTAATGAGGGTGAAGTTTCCTTAGCAACTATACAACACGATGAGTTTGTTTGTGGCTTTCACATAGTGTTGTTGATCTGGAAATAATTCCATACCACACTCTATTCTGTGAATGAATTTTAGTGACGAAGGTCGGTGCAAATACAAAACTGTACGCTACTTTTTTACCACCAACACATTAACCGAACTGAGAAGTTCTGACACGTAAAAAAGGAATTTATGGAATATTCTCGATTTTTTGTAGGTATAGTGTACACACACACACACACACACACACGTATATATATATATATATATATATATATATATATATATATATCTGCGACAAATATGACAAGTGGTTACATTTCCAGTAAGGTCTGTGGATTTGTTAAGTTGTCAGTAATGTCTACAGATACATAGACGGGTCTATCGCCAACACAAATACTGAAAGACACTACGTTTCTGACTCAATCTTGTATGAGTATATCTGTTTTGGTGGGCTGATAATTGAATTCGATCCACCCACGCATGCGCACAGTAGCACATCGTTTGCGATACCGTGTTCAGTGTTTATAGTCGTATTTTCCGTTGTGCTACAGTGTATGAACATTTCGAGCATGGAGCGGTACCGTGACGTAGATGACGTATAAGGGGGTTCTTGCAAATATGGAATCTGGGGTACCTGTATAACTGTTAGATAAGTTACTCGCAAATCTCACACAGGGATGCAGTAAGAATTTTATCGTGAAACAGTCACTAACGGAAACCAGTCTCAAAGAACCCACAACAAATATCAACATTCTGAAAGTTGGGGGGCCCCCGAGCTGCGGAACCTTTGGGGTCCTTATCTATGCCACTGAAGCAGTGTAAAGAAAAAGCCATAAAATGAACCGAACTGTTGTGTATGATGAAGCATCATTGAACAGTCTGGGTTCACCTTAATGTGATTCTAACGATGGTAGAATTAATAAACGTGGCTAATATTTTGGACATTGTTTATTGTGTCTGGCTAAAAGAAACACAAATTTCGGAGTGTGTACGTTTCTATTTCTTCAAGTCGAAAAGAGGAGAGAGATCCTAATCAATTGTAATATTTAGAAACTGCCAATCTCTACTTCAGTACTTTTGGCAGTATACATCAACTCTTTCTACGGGGGGTACCAGAGTACCTGTTTCCACTCCCCTGTCAACCTGAAGAAACAGACCACTCGAGGTGACATCTTAGGCTCGAACCGCAGACGTTGCCCAGACACAACACTTAGGCCTCCTAGACGTTGCACTGCCTGTATAGATTTATTTAATTTCCATTATTTAATAATACAATATTTATTTGTTTCTTCGTGAATATCATAATTAAAGGCATATTTAATCTGAGACAATGGGTAATTGTCAAAATAATATTCACGACTATTGGAACGCTCTGATGATTCGTTCAGACTTCACAATGACTAAAGGACAAAGTCCTATAAATGTTGAATTCACTAATGCTGAAGTATTAGGGGTAGAAAAGCTACTTCAGAATTTTAAGTGTAAGTGTAACACAGAAATAGCAAGGTGAGCACATCAGCATCCACACTTCTGACATTCTGACGAAATTTTTTAATCGCAGTCTTCCTTCCATTTGCACATCGACCAGTAAAGTCTGATATGTTCTGTGGCTCTTCTTATCAAGAGCGCTCCTCACCGACCATCTTCGGTGTACTTCTTGTGTTTGTTGTTCTGTCACTGTCTCTCATCAAAACACGACAGGCAATGTAGCGTCAGGTAACACTGTGGCGCGTTCGAGCAAGTATTTTTACAGTGGAAAAGCGAAATTGTTACATATTGTGTGTGTGTGTGTGTGTGTGTGTGTGTGTGTGTAGCCTTATTTATCCGACATGGAGAGCGCATGCGCAATATTATATTTTCATCTGTTGCCTGTATGGCTGTACCATATTTTTCCACATTATCTCACAAACAGAACGATTTTCAGAATAATGTGACTGAACATAAAATATGTGTTGTGATTTTCTCTGTAAATTTTATCTGAAACATTTCTCATTATATGAAGAACTGAGTGAGATATAATCGTAAATGTTCTGCACCTTCTTGTATAGTACCCGTTATTTCCGTCAGATTTTAAGCAAACTTTGATTTTCTCGGCACAGTTTCGAAAAATATTCAGGTATCAAATTTCATGAAAATCCATCTTGTGGTAGCTGAGTTGTTCCATGAGGACGGACGGACGGACGGACAGACGGTCAGAAAATCATGACGAAGCTAGCAGTCGCTTTTCGCAATTTTGAGAAAGCGCCTAAAAGCAAAAACCATCTCCAGCAGCACACGATGGCCCAATCTCATACTCAAACCTCCTAATATCTACTGATTATCCTAGTGTAAATATTTTAAATGTGTATTCAGTCGGCTGATATATCTGCGATTCTCCAAGCCAAGTTTAACGACCGACATTTCGAAGTGTCCTCCAAAAAAACCTATGAGTTATCTGCTTTTATCTACACAGAGGAAAAGTAAGACTTCCAATATTCTGAACAGCGTATCGGCTGAAATGTTTATCCTGTTGTTGAAAACCTTTTGCCATTGGAACTGCATTATGGACCAATATCATTAACAGTGTACATGCAAGTTAATAAGGAGAACAGGCAATCCATCTAAAGTTGCTTTGAAGGCTTTAAGCCTTGTCGACGATTCCATGGAACGTAATGTCTCCATCTTCAAAGGTCAAGACAGTAAATTCCTTCGAACTATTGGGAACATCTCATCGAACGTCACAGTGTCATATCCTGGAAGATGTGAATCGTCAGAAACAGGTTTGCGATAATCTCAACTCTTGCAAGGCGCTTCTGAGTACGAGGCTTCTTAACGAAGTTAATGCACAGTATCAGCATTTAATTAAATTATTTATAAGTATTTGTAATTATTTATTAGTTTTGTTAATATTAAAAATATAAATGGAAATAATATCACATTCATCATCTTTACTGTCATGTTCATCATAAATATGAGGATTCAATTTCAGCCTCTCTTCCTAGTCCTTTAGTGACAGTAAATTCCCAATTACGATTCTTCGAATACTTTGAAATTTGAGTAGGCTACCACCGTCATGAACAGTGCAAGACAGGAATTTATTCTTGTAAGTAAATCGAAATTGGTGCACAATTTTTTTTGTATATTTATTAATCTCTTCATGTTTCGGGCGACTATATGCCCATCATCAGGAGAAACAACTGTGTTTATGCGAAACTTGGTACTTGTTATTCTGTGCAGATGACTGTCTGGTATGCAGGAGTTTATGCTCCTGCATACCAGACAGTCATCTGCACAGAATAACAAGTACCAAGTTTCGCATAAACACAGTTGTTTCTCCTGATGATGGGCATATAGTCGCCCGAAACATGAAGAGATTAATAAATATACTAAAAAAAATTGTGCACCAATTTGGCTTTACTTACAAGATTATACAAGGACGCACAGTCAACAAAATATCAAATTAGAATTTAGTGTCTCTTCTTAATTCCCCAGTTAAAGATTTTCTTTACATAAGGATGGCTTTTGAAGTAGGGGATATTTTACAAACCTTTCTCAAGGAAAAGTGAGTTTCGTGAAAATTGGCGTGGTGAAAGTTTTGATTGACGTAAGGCTGCAAATAAACCCTCCACATCGAAATGATACATTTTGTGGTTTTTTGTATTATGTATTGAAAAATAGTGTGACCGTTCGGGCACCCAATTTTGCAGATTTGTGTAGTCAAAATCATGATTTTAAAAGCATCCTTGAAAGTACTGAAAGGTTAACGGAACTACAGCTTCTGTTTTTCAAGAAACTATAATCAAAAGTTATATTAAATTTTACTCTTGTATTGTAACTCCTCACTTTCTTTCTTCCTTTCTTATCCAAAACTCCATCTACATTTGTATTGTAAGTGTAGAGTGTTTGCGTTGCACTTAATCACACTAAACGACACACACACACACACACACAAACACACACACTTGGCAGGACTCCCGTGAAAGAGGGATTGGCCTGTTACAGAGAACAACACCTGCCAACACAACTCTCAAAACGACACACATCCATACCGCCGGCGGGACTAGAACCCGCAATCCCAGCAAGTGAGCGGCCGCAGATTCCTACAACGCGCGACCAGCTGCTTGTTTTACCGCGAGCAAGTCTTTGTTGAATAATTTCGTTAAGTTGAAGTTTGTTAATATTAAAGGCTTGTTAATTTTCCAGAATGCATGGCACTAATTAGTGATAAGAGTGACTTTAGATAATATAACATATACATAAGTACGTACGTACATACATACACGACATAAATAAGTACAGATATGCATATAATAATAATAATAATATATACATACATATATAAGTACATGACAGTAAAGGATAAATAGCATACATTTATTAAGCTTACTATTTCCTACAGCAGCGATTTCAGTTCTCACAACAATGCAGGCAAATTTTCGCAGCTGTGTCAAACCCTACAAGAGTGGCTAAAGTTCCAAGTAGTAAGTACACAACTTAACGATTCAATACACAGCTTTGATGTGCGAGGGTCGGTAGAATGGGGAAGAAAGGAGCTGTGGAAATCCCTCTAATTCCTGGAAATACTGAAGACAATCGCAAAAACTTACGTCAAGGCAGCGGGTAATTTGACCGAAAGGTTATTGTCAGGCACCAACGGAATGCAATTCCAGAGCTGCTCCGTCACACAATGTGTTTGTCAACAGACAGATGTAGTTAACCGTTGGTTATCTGTCCACTCCACCTCACGTACATAAATTGTGTACCGCCGAACGGGGTGTGTGATGAGAGTGGATGAAGAAGGGAGAAGCGGTCGTGAACTTTTTTTAACGAGCTGCCCCAAGATTTGAACTGAAGTGACGAAGAAAGACTAGAAAAGCACCACAATTAGGAGCGTTAATTTCTGTTTCGAAGCTCGAAACCTGTGCTCTTTAAATACAAAGCAGACCTAAGTTAATAATTCTAGAAGGATATAAGTCTTAACACAACTATGCTATCAGTTGTATATAACTTTTCAACTACATGTTTCGGCCAATGCTGCTGTGGCCATCATTAGTTTGGATGCAATTTATCAGAGAAGTTATATAGATATGATATAACACAGAACGATTATTAGTATTAGTGTAGGTAAGGGGACGAGATCTCGTTTACAAAAAGTCGGTGGGTGTGTGTGTCCAAAATGGACGCCATCATTGTGGCTTATCTGTTGTGTGACGAAGTTTGTATACCGCTAGTTTTGTGTTATTAGGAAATACAGTGCCATTTACCTGTGATGATACCAGAGGCTGTGTAATGCAATTTTAACCTCCTGATGATAAGCACATGTGCTCGAAACATGTAGAGGCATGAAATAAAACTTATTGTGAAACAAATTTTGTGCATCAAGTTGGTTAAATCTGAGGTAAATATACTGCGACGCACGGTCAACAAAACGTCAAAAAATGTTTTATCCTTTTTGTCTCTGACAATGTGGTGCACATGCCGAGTCGGCTCCTTGAAGTTATAAAGCAGACGTTAACTCGCCACTCGACAGCAACATTTCATACACATGCAGCAAATGATATCACCAGGCATATTTTTTAAGCGTTTTACACTTCCTGGCATTAAAAGCTGGCGTCGTAGCCACACACGATTTCAACAGCATTCCATCTTTCAGTTTCCGTTAGTTTCGATTTCCGTGTGGAAAAAATGAAAGGGCGGCTTCCGTATGGCAACGCTTTTTGTTACTGGAAATGAACTCCCAGTCTGAAATGAGAAAGGAGTTTTAAATAAAAAATGTATTTTTATTTCATCGTTTTCTTCCTCCTTCAACCCTTTCCATTTTTCATATTCGCTCGTTTACACAGTGTTTTTCTTCTTAAGAGCCTTTGTTTAGCTCAACAGTTGACATACGCAACGAAAGAGGAGGGTCATAGCAATGATAAAGAAACTTATAATACACTAGCGTTCTGAATGGTTGTGTATACATAACGGAATGCGCATAACACTGTATAAATTACGACACCCGGTCTGTGTTTCAAAATTTATTTCCTCCGGATCCGATACATCAAGCAGAAGGACGCGTTGTTGCCATGATCACGTTGACTAATGCATAAGCCAGTGGGCATTGTGTGCTAGACTCTGGGGTTCAAGTGCAGCAGTGGTGGCGGCGGAATTAGCTACTGTGCAAACATGACACAACGGAGAGATGCTTCAGCAGTCAACACGCAGGAAATAACCCATTATTTCTCCTCAAGTGCATTCGAGGCCAGGATGTATCTACAGTAACACGGAGAGCTCATGTTTGCTTCTCCACGCTATAACATACTTCAAGAATTCTCTCAGATCAGGTGAGTTAAAGGAGAAGTCGTGTAAGTTATGCGTATCTGTGACTGAAAACTGTGAACCAGCTACATAGTAGGAGGAAACTTCTGCTTCGACTCATAGTTCCATCTCATGTGTACCATATGCATACAAAGCCTGGTTATCACAGATAAGATGCATGCAGTTACTTTTAATCTGGGGGAAGTGTGGGGGTGCTATTGCAAAGAGGCAGACAGATTGAAAATTAGAATCCATTAACTAGGATTTGGGTTCCATCTTCCTGAATTCGCGAAGAGAACCAGTTACCAATAGGCACCATTTTAAGAATAAAATCCAGACCGAGATTAAGCCCCCAAATAGTCCGTAGTTAAAAACTATTAGGGCACTATTATTTATGATCAATTCCTGACTATATATAAGCTAGTAATACACCAACATACAAAAATATTACTGATATGAATATAATAAGCGAAAAGCTGTCCTGTGCTTAGGAACGTTAAATTAAATTAAATTTCACATTAATCGGAGTCCAGAGGGGGGCCCCATCAATTTTCACATAGTCTTTGGTATAAAATCGTTTATAAATGGAAGTAAATACGTGTAGAATATTAAACAGCTTGCAGCAATATATTGCTGTCATAATATTTACTCTCTTGTCTTGGTTCCTATCATTAATCTGTAAATTTGCGGTAGTAAAAACGTCTTTATACTCTGTTTCAGATAGCAAAACATTTATGTGAATAAAATGCGGACAGACTGAATTTACTGGTCCCTATATTGGAACATCTAACATTGACAAATAAGATAAGTAAAATATGGTGAAATCTTTTACAAGTAAATAAATTCTGTCTGCTGAAGGAGGATAATTAAACTGCGGATTTTATTTAGTGAGGATATGTAGGATGATGGAAGTATGCAATGGGGGTAGGGTGCACGAAAACAGTGATAGTTTATTGTGAGTATTATCCGTGTATCTTGCTGCAGCAACAAAATAAAGCACGAAAATTAAAAATCTTATATTGGCAAAACTTTCATCGTGTGAAGTTCCAATGAATGAGTGTAAAGGTCCAATGAATGAATTACAGAAAGCGAATAAAATGCATAGAAATAGTAGAAGTTCATCAACTACACACTTTGTCCAACACATTGTTGCCGGCATTTCAGTTTCAAGTCCTGGTATGGACCGGCGATTCAGGTTCAAACCCTGAACGGGCTTGTGGAGAAAAATTCCTCTGGCTTTAAACGACCTAACTAGGGAGCACAGCAGGAGGCGTGAAGACCGTTAAGGCATTCAAACGCTTGAGCCTGGACAGAACATCCATCAACTGCCAAGCTGGTAGGAGTTTTACAGCTCGGGTTTTCTGAGTGAAATCCGAGACATTTGTCACCTTGAGGACATAATTCATTCAGTAGGGTTGCCAGTCAGCGACCCCCCAAAATGCTCATTTAATGTAAGTTTGGGGTCTACTGAATTGAACTAGCCAGCCTATGAGATTTGACTTTCCAAAACCTTAAATTCGGCCAATGGGTTTTTCTAAATTTGAATTTCGACCAATAGGATCATTTCGGTACATACAGGGGTATTTGATTTGGAGAGTGCAGAAGAATCAAGCGAGGAACACTCTGTTTTAGACCGCTCGAGTTGCATGCAAGCAAATTTTGGTGCTCCGTAAAACCTTATAGTTTCGGCAATAATTAATTGAAAGTCCTATTATAGAAGTAGATTAGTGTGATTATTCAAAGTGCCGTGGTCACCCATATCGACTGTTTTATATTTACAATTGATTATTAGAATTATGAAACCAAAAATTATGTCAATTTTGTAAAATCCAGATAAATTTAAAGAACGAAACCCCGAATTGCGCTTGTGTTAGTGGGCCAGCTGATCGTAGTCGATCGTGGACCTTTCAGGGACCTCCCACATAAATTACCCTGTGATCAAGACCTTCACGCTTGCTGAGCAGAAGGGACATTACACACCCAACCCCACACGGGAAGTGTACGGTAGCAATTATTCTCCTATAATACCATCTTCAAGTAGAACAATAGTGAACTATTCACAGAAAGTACCAAGGGTCACATAAGCAGACTTCAATGAAGGTCGTCTTATTGGCTGATATCTGTCGAAGGTAGAAAACTTTTCGTCTGATTGTAAAACCTGTGTGCACTCTCTTGACGCTCTGTGATTTATTCACAAAAATTTATAATAGGTAATCAATTAATTTCTCTAAAAGATATTCGAAATCAGTACCTCTAACAAAGATTCATAAAAACGCATACAATTGCAACCTTCTTCAGTCAATTAGCCTTCTGTAGAGAACGTGTTGGTTTGACCAAAATTATGTTCCAGACAAAGAAGTTGTGAGTCGGACCAGTTAACATTCAAACTTCGAATTCTGGAAGTCCCTTGATTGAGTCTCGACCCTGAGTGCTGTATTGTGAATTTTAAGTGGCTTTATGAATTTATTTCAGTAAGTTTGGGGGATACCTTAGTCATTTACCAGACAGAACATTTAGTAAATTTCCAAGTGCTTTATTCGCGATCATTTCTTATTAGAAACAAAATGAATTATAATTAGGAAAGCACGAGCAATTAAACTAAGAAATATACAAAAGCAATACAACGGCATGTCCAAGAAAAAATAAATAAATCAGCCTCTACTGGTACAACGTAAAAGAGAATTTTTATCTGAAGATTAACTATCCTATCTGAGCTTTTCATTTCGTTTGCTCGGTGTCTTCAGGAAACTCTTAGTAATGATGTGACATGAGAAAGGACGTCACAACTTGTGAGACGTAGGTGAATATGGGAGGTATATATTAAAATACACATACATCTTGAAAGTCGACGGTTATAGGGCTCCCATAGTATAGCTCTCAGTGGCGGACAGTGGAATGATTGGTAAATCAAGCAAAAGTCTCAACACCAAGCGCAATGTTTGTTGAACATACGTAGGTTTATCAAAAAGTTTCGAGACTAGTTCCATAGAACGCCAACCAATGGCAGTACGTGAATGCGTGCGCTGTGCTTGGGAGCAGGGAACGTCGCCACTCAGTATGACGAGTGGTATCGCTGTGTGAACTTTGGGAGTTGCACAACACGAGTTTTTGTCACCAAGTGTGCCTTCACATTTGCGATTTCAGCATGCACGTGACACTGGAGCAGACAGCAAACATCAAATTCTGCATGAAACTCGTCAAATCTGAAGCGGGGACTTTCGGAATGATAAGACGTGCGTATGGAAATGAGACCATGAGTCGTGTGAGGTGTTTCGAGTGGCACGCGCGCTTCAAGAGAGGCACACGCATCACTCGAAGACGACGAGAGATCAGGGGCGAACTTCCACGAGCTCAGCACCTAAAAATGTGGAAACAATTCGGCGGCTTGCGTATGAGGTTCGTCGGAGAACCATTAAGGACATTGCTGCAATCGTTAATGTGTCATACGGAACAGAGCAGACAATTCTCGCGTGTGATTTGAACACGCACCGCGTTGCTGCCAAGTTCGAGCCCGGGCTTCTGACCCAGAAGAGAAAGAGCACAGTGTTGCAATTTGTCAAGAGCTTCGTCAGCGTGTCCTGGATGACCCATCCTTCATGTCGAGGTTCATCACTGGGGACGAGAGTTGGGTCTACGGGTATGATCCCGAGACTAAACAACAGACTTCACAATGGAATAGCCCAGGATCCCCAAGACCGATGAAGGCGAGGCAGGGCCGCAGCGCGACCAAGAGCATGCTCATTTTGTTTTTCGACATTTGAGGGATTGTGCACCATGAATTCGCCCCCGAAGGTCAGATCGTGAACGCCGGGTTCTACTGCAGTGTTCTTCGCAGTCTGAGGAAGAACATTCGGCGAAAACGACCTGAATTGTGGCGCGCGGACAATTGGCTGCTCCATGATGACAATGCACCCTCTCACCGAGCTCTCGTAACTCGTGAGTTTCTCGCCCACAACAGCATTATCACAC
>Ga0131853_10001468_pt1 | contig 42165 bp, 57 predicted proteins | sample TergutLab28metaG_FD_92764 | JGI IMG/M metagenome (GOLD analysis project Ga0131853, IMG submission 92764) | Labiotermes labralis P1 segment gut microbial communities from Petit-Saut dam, French Guiana - Lab288 P1 (version 2) (version 2) | ecosystem: Host-associated > Arthropoda: Insects >...
CATTGCCATATTCTGCACTTGCGAGATGAAGAGCATCGAAAGGCTTAATATTGGATATCTCTTGAATACTTTTTGCTTTGCTAACAATTTCATCGCTTAGTGGGACGTATACTGTAGTTGAGGAATAGAGCATTAGAATTTTTTGCTTTTTGACAAAATTGACAATCCTGTCAAACTCATCATCAAGCACGTCACTTCGGAAAACATCCCATGCGCCTGCAACACAATTGTTTAGGATGCTTAACACCGCTTCGCACTCGAAGCGAACCTTATCTTGTGAAAGATCGTCAAATGGACGGTTGAAACAGCAGCTATCCAGATATATTTTTGGTTTTTGCAACTGATATGTCCCTCTCGTTCGAGATGTATAACAAGCATCAACTTTGTAGTTATTATACCTTGCGTAATCCTTGTTTTCAAGAAAAACAAAAGGCGGTTAAACTAATGTAGAGTTAGCATAGCCGCCGGGTACGTGCGGCTTTTTGCTCCTAGCCTAGCACAAAATTTACGCGAAAATTCGGCGCAAGCGAATTTTCGAACACACCCTATATATTCAAAGGGTGAAAAATTATTACAAATTAAGAATGACGCGACAGTGCACCGTATATTTCAACTGAGTCATAATGATCAGCGAGATATCCCCGAATTTTCAAATTATTACTACACCAATATCATCGCATCCCCTATATGCACGGGATAACAGATTTCCCTTCCGTAATTCTGTTATCCCGTAAGGTTCGCACACCCGATACTGACAGGACAACAGATTTTGTTGCACCTAACTCGTATCATTATACAGGAACGCAGGAGATAAGGTCAAATTATTTTAATCGTCGTCTGGTCGGTGTCTGGTCGGTAGAAGCCCCCAAAAAGTCTTTGCTGATTTTCCAAGTATTTTTCCTCACCCAAATTTTCAAGTTGATTCTTATTGGTTGCCAGTACCGCAGTACCGTCATATGCCAGTATGGTAAATCCAAACTTCTTAGACAAGGCCATTACATCAGCCCATCCTTTATCCCGCTCCTCTATTTTAGTCCTCATTTCTTCCCTGAGATTAGTCATGCTTCCTGAGCCTCCTGTACAAATTTCACTGCCTCTTCTGGCGTGTCAAACCAGTCGGTGTAAATATCCCTGTTGCTCTTTTCTGAGGATCCGTTTTCTGGCCTTGTCTCAGCTTCTACGCTGTCTGTGATGACGGCAGTTACACGTCCGTCGTCGTAAAACGTGCTAGTAACAGCATAGAATATCTTAGAGTCTGGTTGTGTGTATTTCTCAAAATCACGCTCTATTTTCTTTCGATTTTCTGGAGTATCAGACAAGTTATAACCGCTGTCTTCATTGCAGAGATAGAGGTTTCCATCGCCGTTGATTCCGAACTCATATCCTGTTTTATTGCATTTCCTCAAAATAGTCATGCTATTCCTCCGTTCTTCATGCCAGCAAAAGCCTGTGCATCTTCTTTGTGCGTGAAATCGGCAATCCAATCGTGGAAGCCTTCATCGTTGATGTGATAAACACCCCACGTCTCGGCTTTTTCATCTTCGACATTCGCTGCATACCTTGTCATCTTCGATGTAAGTTATTACTCCATTTACCACATAACTTATTCTATTCATTCAAGCTGCCTCCTTTGGCCCGTATAGAGTTTTAAGAATTTTAACCCCTTCGGATATTTCAAATTCGACATCTTTGCCGAGCTGCTCATAAAACCCTGGGTTTACCATGCACTCATAGGCTCTTGTCATCTGGTCCAAATCTTCCTTGCTGATTCCAAGTCGAAAGCCCTTAACGATGCTCAACGCTTTTCTATAATCCCCATCTGTAACTAGCTTGCGGACAGTGTCGCTCTTTTTTTCCATATTCATTCTCCCTTCAAGATAAAACGCTCCCGGAGTCTGGGCTGTTAGTGTATGGACACGCTGTTGATTTCATAGCCATCGTTTCTTTTGTATTTGTACGTGATTTTAAAATCACGGAGCGTTTCCACAACATAAACTTCTTCATGCTCAAAGTTGTACATTGCTACTGCATGAGCCCCACCTTTAAAAAGCTCAACGCCTTTTTTGTAATTTTCCTCGTTGTAATACATCATAGTTTTCATATCTACTGCCTCCCAAGTTAAGTAGCGACTGTCGGGCTTGTGACCGTCTGCCTGGCCGCATTACGCCAGATTGCTCCGGCTCACTCTGCGATATATTCATAAGTTAGTCTTTGCACTGCCACTGACCACAATGGTCTTGTGGAGAAGTTTCTTCCCATTTAATCGAGCACTCGTAATACCCCGTGTCATCGTTCTTTACATAATGACAACAATACCTGCATGTTTTCATAATCTATCTCCCCTTAAAATAAAATACGCCCGTCATCCGGGCTACTAAACAATCACATACTCCATGAACATTTTATCTCTTGCTTCTTGACCGCCGTACTCGTCGATATTGAGTACTTCACAGGCCAGCGTCCACATCGCCATCAGCCTACCCCACAAGTCGTAATCCTTTACTCTATCTTGTTCGTCTCGTAGTTCCAGGCTGTGGCACCTGTCCCAAGCATCGATTGCTCTGCGAGCCAGACTGTTGAGTTTGTCGTTCTGCTCTTCCAGCTCTGCTGCATAACATCGAATGATTCCCTTATTGCCGAATTTTTTGAACCATTCTTGGCGATTGTAGCCGTCGGAGTTCATGTAGTCCACTTCAATCCTGTCGTATACTCGGTTGTCGATTTTCGTGCCAGCCGCTCTTTCAAACTCATGCTTCATCATGGCTTATACCTCCTTGGGTGTTTCATGTGTGTTAGTTTTTTTTATCTATACACATTCTAACTTACCGTTATGTAAGTTGTCAAGTGTTTTTGTAAGTTTTTTTGATTAAAAATTAATGAAAAGACTGGGAATTCACCACTTTGCGGGATGTCTGAAAATATCACAATTTCACATGTGTAACCTAATTGATAGCCGATGGTCGCTCTGATATACTCAACGTGTAAGGAGTGATTATGTGGTACATGAGCAAAAAACCGGGGATGAGCATTTCCACATAGATGGGATGCCCGCTGGGTATCTGCTCAACGATTTTTGGCGGTGGCAATCGTCAGACTTATTAAACAATACTCTGCGCGGTGTATTGGCTGAGTTCATCGTGGCAAAGGCTCTCGGAATAGACACAGAAAGACCCCGCGAGGAATGGGGAGCATATGACCTACTTTTTAACGATCAACTGTCTATAGAGGTAAAATCATCGTCGTATGTACAATCGTGGGAACAGTCGACAGAGTCCACCCCACGCTTCACCATACGTCCGACGTGTGGATGGGACTCGGAGAACGGATACGTCAACAAATCGTCCAGACAATCTGATATGTACATCTTTTGCGTATTTGCTGAGAAAAACCGAGCTGCCGCAGACCCGCTAATCCTTGACCAGTGGGATTTTTACCCAGTTCTAGCCGAGGAGTTGGATGCTTCGCTGCCAGGGGCAGCGCACCGCCACGTTGGGAACTCTACGACAGTTCTGCCCAGAGCCATACGATTACGATATCCTGCGAGATGCTGTCATCTGGCTTGCTTCCGGAAAAACAAACACCGAAGCACAGAGTCGTATTGAGGCTCACAACGCCCTAAAACGGCTAAACAAAACCGGGTAAGGCTATAGACCCTACCCGGTTTTGTTATTCATACAGCTATTTTCGGCTTTCTATGACTTCCGTTACGCCCTGGATGACTGCAAGGTGAAGAATGCCCCAGTAATCATTTTCGCCGTCGTGCTTATGGAATAGCTCCGTGATGCGCGAAATCATTTCCGTATCAGACAAAACATCATCAGGGGACAATCCTAAATTCGATAGAAAATCAGGGGTGCTGCAAGTGGTACTGTAGCTCTCGTCAGTCAAGTGTGCTTTTATATCCTCAATCAGATAATCATGCTGCATTTTGCGGTACACAGACTCCATAACGGAAACATTCGGCCATTGTCTGGTCGCGTCACGTAGCTGCTCAAGGGTTTTGCGCGCACTCGCCAGCTTCTGGGCCAAAGGTGCTCCTTGATGCAATTTTTCCTTCCGCTCAGACAGTACGCACATAGCGAACGTCAAGTCGTCCATCGTGTCAAGTTCTTTAATTGTCCATCGGCTCATTCTTTGTCATCCTTCCTTGAATTTATGAATCTACGTACCGTGTTCTGTATTTTTGTATTTCCCAATCCTCAATCCCAAAAGCTCCACCAAGCAAAGATTTCAAATGAGCCCGGGCATCCTCTGTATCAACAAATTTTTGGCTTTCTACATATTCGATGATGTTGTGTACCAGCCTACACGAAGTGCCGTCAAGGCTGTAATTTTCGACAATGTAACTATAAAACTCTTTCGAATTTGACAATTAATTCACCCCCCTATGAATAGACAATTTCGCCTAAAACTGCATACTGGATTACACAATCAGCGCATTCCGAATCAAAATCCATCGGGTCAATGCGCTTGTTCTTTATGTTCACCAAATCGCCGTGGCCGTTCTTTATGAACATCGTGAGTCCTTGTATAAACTTTTCAAGAGTCAGTTCGTAGGGTGCCGCTTCTTCGTCCTCTGCATCATGGAGCCATAATACCCCGCCTCTTGAAATTTGCTCATGCGCGTATTGACCAAGATACTCACCATCAACTTCTACTTCACCACACCAGTAATAAATTCCACCTTCCAGAGCAGCACACATAATATCATCAATGTCTTCTTGTGTAATTTCAACCTCAATATGGACATTCATCAGAATATTTTTATCCCAAGCTCCTTTCCTCGCGTAAGCTTTTCCCATCAAACAACAGCTCCTTCCATAAATTTTTTCAACATAGCACCAGCAACATCCTTTTCGGGTACTCTATTCACATCTTCTCCAGCGAAACAATGCCCTGCATAAATCCAAAAACTACTACCCGATTCGTTTCTATTATGAAATGTCGCATAAGTAGGGCGATAGAGCCCGTTATCGTCCACGGCGTCGGTATAGGGTTCTCCCACTTGCATGTATCCAGCCCTATGATTTCGCGGTGGAACACAACCCATTTGCTGGTCTATTAGAGCCTCGTCAACTTCATCACCAACAGCAAGATAATCGCCCAAATTGAGTCCGCTATTCCCCCACCCTTCAAAAGTCTTGAGTTCGCCGCTATATTTAACTGCATCCCGCTCCCTTTTTATGACTTTCAAGACTTCGGCCATCTCATGGTCTGTAAGCTTGACATCATCTCCATTACCGCAAGGATGGGTTTTTATGCCGAACAAGAGTAATTGCACATTCACAACGCAGGTAGTAACGTACTTCCCCTTTCGCACAACATCAAACTCGACTGCTTCGGCATTATTTCCGATGGGTCTGTAATATCTGTAATTATTCACCATGCTTCCTCCCCATAAATAAATCCACACACGGCCTCGGTGCGTTTCTCCGAGACATTATATACATAGAAATGAAACCACCTTTTCCCGCAAATGATATGGTCCATTTTTTCCTTGTAGACAGCGAAGTCCATGCCTAGGTGTTTATACTCGGCAATCTTTTCGCATCCTCGACGACCCGTTTCAGCATAGAGCCAGTTATCCGCATAACCTTTATAACCATGCGTATTCATGTCTTCCAGCAGCCATTTTCGCCACTCCTCGTAAGTACTCAAGTTGAGTTTCTCGGCATATTCTGTAGCAACTTTTTTTGCTTTCTCTCTGGCTGTGCAAAATGTTTTCGGTCCTGCGTTGCTCTCGGTAAATAGCAAGTTGCCATCGTTGTCTACAATTTCGAAAACGACATCGTCTCTTACCCTTGTGTCGCTTTCCCAATATCCGCCTGACGGATAAACCGTATACCATTCCCTAGAATCAAGTCTGTTGAAGTACCGGGTCTTTTCTTCATCCACTGTCATAAATGTAGTCCGACAGTTGCCTGAGTCGTCATGATGATACTTCACTCTGATTGTTCGCATGGTTATGCATCCTTCCTTTGTCGTATTTCGTCTACGGCTTTCGAATATCCCCGCTGTAAACGCGAACTCTTAACTATTTCATCGGGTGTAATGCAGAGAGCACCCAGGGCCTCCTCTGGATTGCCCGTATATCCGTATTCGTGATTATCAAGCTCGTATAAAAACATCTGGTAGATGTAGCCTTCGCCAGTTTCGTCATTGGCGATAGCCTCGTTCTGCTCTCTTTCGTGTCTATCCCACATCTCCTTGAGACGCGCCGAATCGGTTCGTAGATAGAATCCGCCAACATCGCTCAACCTGTAAATCTTATCCATGTCGTCAGGCGTCAACCCAAACTTAGCCATGCCTTGTTCGAACTGTTCTGTATTAAAAGCAAAAAAGAACGGAAACTCATTTACTTCCCGTTGGCGCCTCTCTTTCAAGGCTATGTATGAGTTCATTTTGCCACCTCATTTTCTTTTAGTAATTTCTCAATCTCTTCAATCGTTTCCGGCAACGTAGCTGTCACGCAATTCATGCCATTAACTTGCCCCAACGAGCCTTCTGGGTATCTTTCTATGATTTCATCCGTTCGATAACGAATAGCCATATCGTCCCCCACCCCCTGGAAGTAAGGCTCAAGCGTTATCGAGCGCGTTGTTTGCTTCGTGATGCAAGCGTCCTTATCTTCCATGAGGTAAATAGATGTTTCGCAACTCAACCCAAAAGGTCCGTAAATTTTCCAGTAAAGCCCGGTTCTGGCAGCCAGCAATTCTGCCAGGGGTTCTACTATCCCCTTAACCCACCCTGTATGTGGGAGTGCTCTATACTTTTCTTCCATCTTTGCGACGTGATTGCGAGCCTTATCAATTCGGGCCTCGGCTTTTTCGATTCTTTCCTTTTTATCGCATATAACGGCCTGGTATTCAGTGCGCGCCGCTTCCTCTTTGCGCTGCAGCTCGTTGAAGTCTTTGATGATGTCAAGCATTGCTTATCTCTCCTTTTTATCTTTCAAAATTTTATTTGCGTTAAACTTCATAAATGGTGGTTTCCATATTTTTGAACAATTCGGGGATTTCTCTTGGGTGAACAGGGTTATATCCGCTGTCGATAATGTTCTGTTTAGGGTACATATCAATATCCACTAAAACATGTTGCACGCTGGCATTTGTGCCGTTTTCCAATCCGCCATAAATGAAGAAATGGCGAATTACTTTTATGTTGTTTTTGCCAATGTGAAGATTAAGCCCATCCCTATTCGTTGCAAAACTACATCCATCCATTGTCATTGCATAGCGAGCATCTGTAATCATGTTGCTTGGCTCAACAAGGGACAGAGCCTTTTCTATTTGCTCCGTACTTGGATTGATAATTGCCATAACCGATACCTCCAAAATTTATTTGCGTCGCTGGGGTTGTGACCAGCTATCCCGCATTACCGGGGTGGTTGCCCCGTCACTCTGCGATTATTTTATCGTCCATCCGTCACGGATTAACTTGCCATTTCTATAGTCAATATAACTACAGCCCTCTTCTATTAAATAGACGCTTGACTCATAGTTGTTGTCTTCATATGTCGAGGCTTCTTTTGCACATTTTTTAGCAGCGCACAAGGTTGTAAATGCCCCACCATATTCCCCATATACTGCCCATTTTTCTTTAGCCATATATTTTCACGTCCTCGCTAACTTAATTGCTACCAGATGGGCCGGAGTCACTCTACGATTCATCTAATGTAACTTCAATATCTGGCCTAAATAGCGCAACGGCTAACATCAAAAGTGCATCTTCTCGCTCTTCGTATGTCGGCTCACTTTCTAAGCTGTGGTGATTGCAAAGAACTTTTGCATATCGTTTCAAGTTCTCCTCTGCTCTGAAATTACTCAATCCTGTCACCCCCTTTAACTCTGCGTAAAATAAAACACGCCCATCTCTGGGCTATTAAAAATTACATATACAGCGGGTACATTTGCTCTTTTCGGCATATCCCAACGCTTTTTCGATTACCTCTTCAAATGGATAATATTCGTTGCACATAGTTTGGAAAATCTCATAATGACCACAGTTTTTCTTCGTGATATAGACCATATTCCAAGTGAATCGAGTGCCTTTTTCCTGGACACTGCGGATGTACTCAACCTGCGCAGGGTCGTAAAGTTCTGCTTTCCGGATAAGCTCTTCATAGTCTGGGGTGTATTTCCCGTCGTCGTCTTCGTTCATGAGTTGATAATTGATTCTCGTGTTTTCCTTAAAAGTTGTCATCCTAGCTCCATCCCTTCGGTTTCCGTTGTGTAATGTTTTTTTATCTGCACACATTTTAACTTACCATTGTGTAAGCGTCAAGTGTTTTTGTTGATATTTTGAAAATAATTTTTTTATAGCCGCCACGGTTTTCTTGAGCAAAGAACAAAGCGGCTACGCCGCATTAAAGGCGCAATTTGTACCATAATTTTTTATCACCTATTTTATAGCAGTTTCCTAGCATATAAAAAAAGCCTTCCCGATGGAATCCATCGAGAAGGCTTTAATTATGCGCTAGTTGCTATTATAGTATTGTTCGGTCCATCCCAGCTAACTGTGAGTCCCATTGCTTCAAGAACGACGCGCAACAAAACATTTGGATGCGATTGCCCTTCTGGCCCTTCTGGTAACTCTATTATCCATCGTCCGTCAATGTTTACCGCGGGTACTTGCAACGTGGTCCCATTTATGGAAACATTGACGCCGCTTTGGGGCGTTTCATGCTTCGGATTTATACCTAGAAATTCAAAAATGCTGTCTGCTATGGCATGTGCTGTTTCTAGTCGCCTGTTACGCAAAACATTAACGTCGGGGTTCTGCAAAGGACTATCTATAAAGGCGATTTCTGTCAACACTGCAATCATTTTAGACTCACGCAATACACCGATGCTCTTACGTGGTGTCTCCGTTTCAAGCATTACACCATTCGCACGGCGTACTCGCATCCCAAACTTAGAGGCTATACTATTACTCATTAGTGCTGCAAGCCGTCTGCACTCCTGAAGATTTCGTTGCGGGTTGCGAGGACTTGCTGTAGGAATTACCGTTTCAACACCAGTACCGCCACCTGCGTTTGCATGAATACTGACTAGCAAATCTGCACCCCAGCTATTTGCCGTCTGTGGTCGCAAGGCAGGAGAAACATTAGTGGTGCGCGACATTTTCGTGATAATACCTGCACCGGCTAGTATTCGGTCTAGGTGCATAGCAACTTCAAGAACGATGTCGCTTTCTCTCATGCTATTGCCAACTGCGCCCGGGTCGCTTCCACCGTGTCCAGGGTCAATGAATATCCTCGGAATTGTCATCCTCTTCACCTGCTTTCTTCCTTAAAAATTCGATTGCTTGCCTTAATATACGCGGAATTGGCACCCCCATAATACTAGCGTTTTCTATAATGCTTCCAGACTCATTGATGATAAGCACAAAAACGAGAGCAGTGCGCGTAAAATCCCAACCGATAATACCGTCAAGCCGATAAGCCATAACTACCATCAAGAGCATCATGCATTTTTTGATAAGTCCCTCATATCCAGCATTGCTGTCAAAGGCACCGCTTTCGCTTTTCCTTGACTTTTTAAAGACCGCGGCTACGGTCAGTCCGGTTAGATAGTCTATAACCATAAATATAACCAGCGTTTGTATTGCGAAATCCCAGCCTCCTAAGGCAGAAGCTATAACCGAACCAACTGCACCTATTCCAGTTAAACAAACGTAGCGCATAATCTGCTCCTTCTTTCAAAAATGTAAAAACCTAGAGGCAATCTCTAGGCTTTTGATGTATAAATTACGATATCCTTCTCCAGAGAGCAGGCACATTAGGCGGCTCCCAGCCGACTTGGGTAACGTGGCTTTGCACAACTTCAAATTCGACCCCACCAAAAAGCCTAATTTCTCCAGCATATACAGGTTCACCGGCAACCCATTCCAGCGGGCCGGAATCATCACGCGACACTACCCATAGTGCTGGCACGTTTGGTGGTTCCCATCCCGCTTGTGTTATGTGACTTTGGCGGCACTTATAGACGATGTTGCTAAATGCACGTTTGCATCCAACAGAAACAAACTCACCTGTAATCCAGTTGCGCTCGTATGAGGCAACCGTTTCTATCCCCGCCGCAAAAACTACGGCTTCTTGGATTTGAGCCTCTTGCTCAATGCCAATTTCCAGGCCGAATGACCTTGCGAGCAGTAGTGCGTTCGCTTGGTCAAGAGACATTGGATATTGTGGTACATATTCCGGTGCTGGCGGCGACGGTTCACTAAGTGTGCCTGTTTCTACGTCACGAACCCAGCCTTCTTGAACTTCTGGCCGTTCTGATATATCCACAATTTCCAGGGTCTCCCCATTTGACGTAGGCCCAAGCACTGGAAGCTTGTTTCCTGAATGAATCCAGTGAACTTTATTATCTTTAATTATTGCCCATCTTCCCATGCTCCACCTACCAATCTATAATCATGACGCCATCTCCGCCATGTCCATTGCTGGTGCCACCAGCACCGCCGCCGCCAGTGCCACCAGTGCCACCAACTGTACCACCTCTGCCTAATCCGGTACCAGCACCACCGGCACTGGCGGAAGAACTTTGACCGGTACTAGGAGCACTGGCACCACCACCATAGCTTCCACCGCCGGCACCCCCACGACTGGGAGTATTAGTGGCAGTCCCTGGAGTGATACCAGCACCGCCAGCACCGCCTAGACCAGGCCCAGCAGGAGACGTGCTAGTAGCACCAGCACCTCCACCAGGACCACCAGCAGCACCCCCACCAGTGGGTGTGTAAGTCGTACCACTCATAGCACCGCCACCGCCACCGCCTAGAAGTGTAAGTAATCCGACTTCAACACCATTTCTAATTGTAGTAATCGTTGTCGCGCTTCCAGCAGTGCCAGGCATACCGGCACGACCACCCTCACCAATAATAATGGTTAACTCTTCTCCAGGGATTACGTTGAGGGCATGGCCTATTACGCAATCAGCACCGCCGCCGCCTCTGCCGCCTGTGGTTCCACCCTGAGAACTACCGCCGCCGCCACCGCCACAAGCGGTAGTATATATAGTACCAAAGCCAACGCCATCAATTGTTTCTGCAATAGCTAAGTTGGCGGGCACAGTCCAGTAATACGTACCGGGTATCCACTGCTGCCATCTTCGCATCCCCGTACCGCTGTATATCAGTATATCGGTTGACTGCCTTAATGACGCTGCCAATGTATCCGTCCAGGTATTATTATTAAGTGCGGTATTTGCCGGAGCCCGGCTAGATATATTAGCATCTAGCCTATCCAATGATGCTGCTCTTGCGGCTGTCCATATAGCATTGCTCAATGCTGTAGCGGCATCCGCGCGGCTAGAAACGGGAGCATCGAGATAAGTCAAGTCAATTGACAAAATCGCTGCTGCTATGGCGGCATTCATCTGGTCAAATGTAGGGTAATTGTCTAGGCTCAGTATAAACTCAGACATATATACCCATTCGCCATTAAGCCATTGATACACAGTGGTTGCATTGCTTCTAGTTTCGTCGTTTCGTACCATATACAGGGTGTAGTTTGGCATACTGCTTGTATCTACCCCCATAAGCGTAGTGTTGCTTCCCGACGAGTCCGCGTAGGTGTCCACAACTCCCTCGATGTTAAAACCTGTTAGCTGGTTAAACTTATCACCCAGTGCAGTTATTAGCCCATTTAGTACTCGACCTTGATTTGCAGACAAAGCGGCTACAACACTTGTGGATGTCAAGTTGTCGTAGATTTCCGGGCCTATTGTAGTCAATAATTCCGCTAGATTCTTTCCCGTTACGGGATCTATAACCGCCTCTAAAACGGTTATGGGTAGTATTACTTGATATGTGGAGCCACTTGGGTCGCTAGGGTCTGTAAGTATGCGAACTTCATTTATGCTTGCTCCGGCGAAAACAGCCATTTTATCAATCCTTTCTATGGAACAACAGGTATATAGTTCGGAACATCTTGCATGAAACGATAGTGTGTTCTTACACCACTTGCAGGAGTTTCCGTGTCGGAAACCTCTACACTATTGAAGATAGATTGCATGGTCGCAAGCCCTGCCGGGTCGATTTGTACAATAACGTCGCTTGCATTTCCAGTGATAATGTTCCAAGTAGGGTTTAGGGTGATGCCCATTTCTGATGCTGCCGGCATATAATTAGGACTATCAAATTGCGATATCCGATAGAGTATTTCGCCTACGTCCGGGTCCATTGCAAACATGCCCCATTGTGATAACGGATACCCTGCAGTTAGCGGTGGTTCTGTTCCGGACGGATTGCCCCAGTTGGTTAACAACACTGTGATGGATGTTCTTATCCCAGTCACTGTCCGTCCCGTAATAGTTGCTGTTTGTTGCTGGTTTATTACGTTCGTTAGGTTTAGTGGGTCTGGACTTGTGCCAGATGCAGTGACTACACGGGTTATGTCCAAAGGAATTGTTCCATCTCCAGCTTCTATTTTAGCTTTTAGCCGTTGCCCTGCGGATGTTAATTGCATATGAATACTCACTCTGTATAATCCTCCTTTACTGTTGAAATTGCTCCGATTGCCGAGTAACTTGTAATATCCGTCTGCATTTCTGTTTGGTCACAAATGATAAATTGTCTTACCATTTGGCTCATTCCAGCGGCAGAATACATACCAATATCGTCCTCTGGCTCCATAGGAACAACAAGTCGCAACGCTACACCTGCTGCCTTTACTCTTGTTACCACTTGTAACACTCGAAAATCAGTGTCAAACGGAAGCGTGGGAGTGATGAAGAACATCGTCGCCGGTATTTCCACATACTCTGAGTAATAAATTGGGTCTCCATCCCAAAACATCTTTAAGGCCCTGACAATATCGCCATACGTTCCCCTTGATGTGTTTAGGAACACTTTGAACCACAGATATTTTCTGTATAGCTCGTCATTCATGGGGACATTAATACCGGCTAAGTTTGACCATATCAGTGCATCTGTTCGTGATAGAGCCACGATATCCCCTATCCCGTCGAGCTGCGCACCCACTGCTGTTTGTAACCAGCGCATGATACGAAGCTCATAAAAAAAGACGTACAACTCTTCAAGTTGTCGCGCCAATGCTTTTTGTAAAATTTTCGTATTCGGTTTGTCTTTAAATTGCTCTATCAAATCATCGTGGAGCTTTTGAAAATAGTCCATTACGCTATCCACTTAACACCACCTCAATCCTGGTGGCATCGGTTACAGCTCTTTGTCGAGGGGATATTTGCACCGGACCGGTGACATACTGTGTCGGGTCTGGATATTGTGTTGGGTCAGTAGTCGTAAACGTACTTGTTTCAATAAACCCGATACCTGGCACCGTTCCATAAATACGCGCCTCAATTAATCGCTGTGGAACAATTGATTGTCCGGGGATAACCGTCTGCATGGCCTCTATGATAATCTGAGTGATGGACTCAACATAATTAGGAGCTAAAATCTCCGCAGGGTTTAGCGTCAACACTAGCCTATACCACGTATAGACGTACTCTGGGCGGTTGAACCTCTCAATCATAGGTTCGCCCTCTTCCCCTGGTACTGTGACTTCGATGCTGCCGAACGACTGAATTCCGCCGGCTTTTACATCCCTGATTTGTAACGCAATTTCATAGTCGCTCCCGCCATCAGCCACAATTTCGATACAGTGAGGCCATCTGCCGTATGCATCTGGAGTATTAGTATCGTTCTGGAATGCAGCCACTGCATTTACCCCCTGTACATTTAACAGAATTGCAGCTTTTATACTCTCAAGCATCCGGTTTGAACGATGAAATATCTTATCGGCGTATGATTGTCTTAGTTGTGGGTCCGTTTCTCGCAAACGTCCTGCAATATATGGGATTAGGTTAACAACCGATACTAAGCCAGGAACAGCGGTAACAATTTCTGTGATTGTGTGGAACGGAAAAGCCACCTCGCCATTGATTTCGCTGTTAAACGGAATAATACTAACTACGGTTTCTGTAGTGAGGTTTGCACTTAGAATCATGCTGTGTGTTCTCTGTATGTCTACCGAGTTAACAAAAAGCAGATTATCTTCGATTGACAGAATAAAATCCGTACTGGTGATTGCTGCTAATAGCCCAGCCAAAATCTGTCCTTCGGTAACTGGGTCTTCTCCCGGCCCAGGGGGTTCTACTGTGTACGAATACGAGCTGCCATTAAGAGCCATCGTGTATATTCCCGTCGTCTGCACAGCGGCAACCCTGATTTTTGCTTGGTTGAATGCACCCCTTGACACGACAGAATTAGCACTAGCCAAAAATTCCATTGCTGGATTTGTGCTGGTTCGTATTCTCGAACCCCGTGGCATGACTGTACCCTCTATGCACTCACAATGTATAGGGTAAATCGTGGGTGCATCATCTTCTCTTGATATTCCGCCAAACTGCACGGCATTGTCAAGGTCAGCATTCTCGGCAGACCATGGATACATGGCATAATAGATATCCTGGCCGAACTCCCAAAGTTCATCAACTTTATCTGCATAGGCTGTTAGCTGTACGTTTAGAAATGAGCTAGGGTTAAGCCTTGTATTTACCTTCCAGCCCTCTGACAAATCGTCGTGCAATTCACTCATGATTGTATCGAGTCTTTTTATAACAGGGCCCTGTGGTGTTAGTCCGTAAATATTCCCCATGGGATGCCCACCTCCTCGCGGAAAGTCTCTTCGTTTGTCGCTGCAACAAAGGAAATTGTTGCAGCTCTTGTTTGATTGACTATGTCAATTTGTATCTCTCTCACGTCGTTAACTTCACGCACGCTCAAAACCTCATTTCGTACTATCCGTCGTATCCTAGATAAGTTCGGATTTTTAACGAAAAATTCTTCCCAATATGGGATGCCTATATCCGGAGCAAATCTCCACTCTCCAAAAAACCAGAGGAGTCTAATGCGTATTGCTTGTCGAACGCTCTCCGTCAGGACAATGTCGCCCCATTCCGTTACGCTTAGGTCGCCATCGCTGGTCAAAAGTATATCTAGCAACGGGTTTCCCCCCTTCAAAATGGCATGGTAAAAGGATTCGACGATTAATCGACGACTCCTCGACGAACGCTCGATGATGACTCTCACATGATGAAATCACATGTGACGGAGTCTACCGTTACGTATTCTCGCCGGACTATGCTGCACTGTACCCGTATTGTGCATGGATGAACTGTTTTCTCCTCGGACTTCAACATGCCTAAACCCTAGTAAAATAGGCATTTTACGGTTAAAAAGCGACTACATTTTATAGGGCCGCGAGAGCGTTCGTCGATTAATCGTCGAACGCTCGACGAACGTTCGCCCCTAATAGAATATAATATAATAGAATATAGTTTAAAAGAATATAAAACATATGTCCTTTTCTGGTCCAATTAGACCACTTAGGGAGCAGATAGCCCTCCGGTAACAAGACCAGTGTCTTTATCAAATGTCGTCAAAGAAACAGTTCCATTTTGCCCATCAACACTCAGGCTTATGGTTGTGATGTCCGTGTCGTAGTTCGTAACCGATGCATTGACATTACCTTCTTGTCCGTCAAATTTGTAGTTAACAACCGTTTTATTTTCCTCGACGTTGTTGGACGTAAACCCTATCGTACCGTTTTGCCCGTCCAGCTCTATGTCAAAAGTCGTCCTGCCCTTCGTGGTGTTAACCGTGAGCAAATCAATTATTCCACTATTGCCATTGATAACAACGCTGACAGCCTCAAGCTCATTGTCTACGTCATGGACAGATACTTCCAGCTTCCCGTCATGAAGTTCGACAAATGTTTCGTCGCGCTGGATTATAATAGACTGATTGTCATATGCCCGCTGCACCAATGGATTGGGACTTGGAAAAAATCCAACCATTGCAATAGAATTCGTAATATCAAATCGCAAGTCAGTTGGCGATTCTGCTCCTGTACGCCAAAGGTCAAGTGCTTGCTCCGATACAAATATCAAACATTCGTCGTCCGGACTGACTGGGTACACAATACTTGCCGTCTGTCCCATGCCCTGAGAAAAGAATACGGGCACGTGGAAAACATCCGGAAAATCAATCTGCGTTCCGTCGGGCTTAAAGTACTTAGCTGTAGGGCTTACAGTAGCCTCACATTTGTCCGGATAGAAGGCCACAATCCTTCCCGGTAAAATGGTATGGATATCGCGAAAATAATTATGCAGATTATCCTTTATCGCCTGAGTAATCTCCTGTTTCATGGTGTACCCCCTACTGTAATTGTACAGAATGTCGCAGACAAAAAGAAGAAAAGGTCGTTTTGCCCTTCGGGTAGATTTGATGGCTGAGAAAAAAACAAAGCTAAAAACCTATTTTTTTATGCATATATAAGTCTGGCTGTGCACTCCCATCCCCCTCGTATATTATCGCCGTTTGTTTCAATCCACTTAACCCGGAAGAACCCATTTACAAACCTGCTTTCCACCCTTACGAAATCGCTTATGTTTATTGCTCCGTTGAGCAGATAAGTTACTTCCCAACCGGGCTGCGCTCCTTTGCCTGCGGCTTCCTCGCCGTAGATAATCCTCTTTGGTATTCCAATTAGGCCCGTTTCCGGCGATAAAACATATACATTTCTGTCCATGGTGTCGCGCGAGTTCTTCACTTGCAGTACGCCGTTGTAGATTTGCCATTGTAACCCGCTTGTGGCACAAGCCTTATCAAGTGCAACACGTCCAGGGCCCACAAAAGCAAACCCATTCGGAAAATCCGTAAATTGAGCATTGTGTGAGAATGTGACTGCAACCCCCATGTATTCCGCTATGTTCTCGATGATTTTCTTGGAGTTTACGACGCCGGAATAAGAGAGCGCAACATAGGTATCTCGCAGCGGTATTCTTCCGTCTGATATTTCTATGACGGTCTCTCTGTCACCGCCGTCCATGATTGTTTTGCAATAGACAACCGTGCCAACGCAAACTTGTGTGACGTGGCCTCGTTTGTATCCTGCGCGCAGCGTTACCATGCAATCGCTTTCGTTGAGGATTGCCAGATGCTCCGGGTTCAAATTCCATATTGATATGCGGCCCGTGTTCGGAGTTTCGGTATCTGCTTTCTCAATAGCAAAATTGATACGAAGTGGCATCGGGTCTCCCTTCCCAACCGAAAAGCCAGTTCCACCCGGAGCCCCTGCAGTAAATTCGTAGAATCGGTCAAAATTTACATCAACTAAATTCATGGACACTAATAGCCGACCCCCTCACTTGCAACAGGGATATATGAGAATGTAGCTTTCCCTTCTAGGAAATCATTTCGACCTATGGTGTCAAAGTTGCTATACACACCAAAAATCCCTGTAGGAAAACGCCTATCGATTATTTGTAAATTCAAAGGGAACCGTGGAACCAGTTTTATTCCCACGGCAATAGGCTCCTGTTGCATTGTGTATACTCCAAAACTCCAGCTCTGAGCAGTATCGTTATAAGTAAACCTTATAAGGTATTGCGTACCGTCTAAAATTACACGCGAAAAAGAATCATGCAGGTTTGGTACGGAAATTTCGATTATATCCACAAAACACCCCCTACAAGTTCAAATTTGCAAAGAAGCCGTCAATTGCAGCCTGAGAGCCGCGAGGAAGCAATCCCGCAGATGAGGATGCGTTGTAAAGGATGCTGCCTCGGTTTCCGCTTTGTGCATTTTGCACCCCCTGTGTGCCTTGCCCTGGATTTGGTCGTGCATTTGTGCCGGCAGTTCCGGCATTTGTACCGGTTGAACCACTCTTACCATAGCTGGCCGGAATGGCTCCGATGCGAGACTCCGTTACCATAATTTGCTGCAAGGTAATCGGGATTAGTTTTGACGTACCAGTTGCAATTTTCTTAGGTAACCCAATGCTGGATATTGCCATGTTTTCGTAATCCTGCTCGCTAGTCTTGACTGTTATTTCTTTTTTCTCGAAATACATTTTTCTAAGACTGTCGACAACATCCTGGACGCGAAACGGTCCCGACTCATGACGGTCACGCCAAGTTACCGGAGTATTCGTCAAATATATTTGCATAGTCAGCCTGACAGGCCTAATGATTATAGTGTCGCTTACCTCGAACCCTGTTTCTATTGGATATGCCGGTACGTCTGATTCCCATTGTTCTTCGGATTCTATCAAGGCATCGAACGTAATGCCGCCAATGCTTACAGGTTCAGTTGCAAATTCCATAATCATCACCCCACATACTCAAGTGCTCTGGCTAATACGCCGCTAATATCTTCGGTAGCATTGTCTATAGCTTCCGCGCTTTTCTCCTGTCCTGCACGGTCCCCGTTAAACTCGTTGTAGATGTCAACGTTCATGTTGATATATTTATTCTCAATGTAGGACGTAAGAGCAGACGTCGCTCCATCAGAATCAGGTACACCTAGTTTGGCTATCCTGTACAGCGTCTGGTATATTCCATCCAACCCACGTAGCTTTTCAAAGATTCCAATCGTTTCACCTGCCGTGAACACCTTGGAGCCTCTGGCGTTTGTAATAAGCTCTGGCCCTTCCTCACCGGCGATAAATGTATCCGGAGAAAAATTAGAACCTTTCGCCAGCATCGGTATTTCTGGGATATTCATGCCCATTCCGCCTACTCCAGGCACCCAATCTGGAATCTGCACTCTATTCAAGCCTCGTATAAAGAGATTTATCCCGGCAATTATTGAATTTAAAGATACCCGGAGAATCCCGCCCAAGGCACCAATAATGCCGGAGAATATATTTTGCACACCCTGCCAAGCTCTCTCCCAGTCGCCGGTGAAAACTCCTGCGATAAAATCAATCAATCCGCCCAAAATTTTCATGAATGAATAGATAATCGGGATTAGTCCTTCAAATGCAGTGCCCAGCACTGTACCTAGCAATTCAGCCATGAATTCAATCACCGGTATTATGGCATTTAGGATAGCAAGCATAACAGGTAACACGGCTTCAACAACTTTCAATATTATCGGCAAGAGCTTTTCGAGGAGTCCAATGACAACAGGCAATACCGATTCTATGATAGTAATAATTACCGGAAGTAGCTTATTAATGAGGTCTATTAAAACAGGGAGAACAGCATTGATGATATCCAGAATTATAGGAAGAAGCATTTCAATTGCACTGACAATGAGAGGGATAATTGCCCTTCCAAAGTCACCCAAGAGAACTATCAACCGTCGTATGAAGTCAACCATAGACGGAAGTATTTGTCTCCACAAACTCATTAAAAGTGGCAAAAGCGTTTGAAGTGCCCTGACCAGCAACCCGCCGAACTGCTTGGCAAGCTCCATCAGGAAGGGCAAAACGCCTCGTATTGTCTCCCAAAGTTCACCGATGACTTCCCGCACTTTGTCAGCATCAACGCCGAATTTTTCTAACATCTCCCCGAGCAGGGAGCTATCTCCCCGCATAAAAGCAATAAAGTCATCTATTATCAATGCCAAAATTGCCAAGATAGCAACTATAGCAATAACCTTTATATTAATTTTGAGCAATGCTCTCCAAACACCATTTAAAAACGTCAAAATCTTCGCTCCATTGAGAGCAAGGAATATAGCACCGGCAGCTATTGCCAACAGCCTCATTAAGTTGTTGACGCCACCGACTCTATCCGCAAACCGCATAAAGGCATCGGAGCCCCGACGTAGCATAAACAGAACTTGGTTGAATGTCCTTACAATCGCTTGAGATACCATTCGAGACACACCTATTGTGGAGTCCATTTGAGAAAGGAAAAGTCCCCATCCGTTGCGCACATGACGTAGCGCATCGGAAATAGAGAGGTCTAGTTCACCAAATCTAGCTGCTATGTCGTCGGCGTTGTCTAAGAATGCACTCTTGAGAACTTCGGCGGATATTTCGCCGGATTTTGCCATGTCTTGCAGGGCGTAACTTGTAACTCCCAAGGAATCGGCAAGCATCTGTACTGTACGTGGGCTTTCGCGGAACATTATCATCATTGCTCGTGCGTCAACTCGTCCCTGTTGCAAAGATGTTGTTATCTGCCGCATTATGTCGGCAGACTCTTGTTGTGACTTTCCTTGGGCTGCAAACTCTTTAGACATCAACGTTGCAAAGTTCGCAGCATCTTCCACGTTACCAAATGCCCGTGCGTCAACCAGTCTTGAGATGGTATCTGCCATAACTCCGTATTCCTGCCTGGCTTCGTTGGCTGCTCTTTTAATCCGCTGTTGAATTTCAAGCTGGTCGCCCATACCTCGGGTTGCGTCTCGCACCATATCGTTGACGTTACCAAACTCCTCGGAAAGGCTTGCCATCCGTATAAGGGAAAAGCCAATACCAATAGCACCCAGAAACTTTGTAGCAAATGCCCGTAGTTGACGTATGCTGTCCATTGCTTGCTGTTCGCTTGCCCGGTCCACTTCGTATCCTACAGATAACTCGGACAACTCATTGTCTGCGTGTTGCTGCAGAGCGTCTATGCTATCCTCGACCTTCTTTTCGGAGTCCTGATTGACAGCATAGGCTACCTCTGTTTCGCCCAGGGCCTTAGAGGCGAAAGTTTTTAACGAGCCGATACTTTCGTTTACTTTTTTTTCAGCAGCAGGGTCTACCTTATAGCCAAATAAAATTACCAAATCTCTAATCGTCAAATTATCTCGCCCCCTGCATAGTACTAAAAAAGCCGCTTTTTAGGCGGCTTTTCGTTCGAGGTTTTATATATGCTACCTTCTACTGCTTTTGTTTCCCTTGTTCACTTTGTCCTTGATTTCTTGAGCCTTGGCAGACTCAATATCTTGCGTCATACGCCAGAGGGCGTATATTTTTAGAGCTTCGTCCAGTGTAACTTCTGTTTTTAAGTCCTGTAGACTAACCAACTTCATGCCAACTAACGTATACAGGCGTAGCTCAAGAGCTGTGAACTGGTCGACGTCTAATTTGCCGTATTTTTCAAGCCCGGCGTCTCCTTCTTGAGAAGATTTCGAAACGCTTCGAAATGCTCTCCAAATAGGTCGCCGAGCTTCTCGAAAAAACCCGAATAATTCGACTTTATGACGTCAAAGGCCAAAATAAACATGTCCTGGGAATTCCCGCAAAATATCTCGTTTGCCAAATCCTCGTTGAGAGGGATAACTTCGTCACTTCCGACCAGCTCAACGGATATGTTATTATGTTTGACGAGCAGCTTTTTCAGCAAACGTTCCAGCTTATCACCGTTTAGGCTTGACAGTCCTTGTGCAAGCATAGGTGCTGCTTCTTCTGCGCCCATATCGAGGAAACTTGATTTGCTTCCCTTGGTAGCTGTCGCGACCATAGGAGCCAAGGAGCCCAACATGGGGGTGAATGACGAAAAAAGCTCCCCGCTTATGTTTGCTGACGTGAAAGCGGGGAACGGTCTTATATAGAACGTATTTCCGTTTAAAAGCCTTTTCGTAGCCTCAAATTGTTTCATGAAATGTCCTCCAATTTTTAGTTATTCCATTTGGCTTTACCGGTATCTATGGCTATCTCGCGGTCTGATGCCACTTTGCCAAATTCTGTTGAGATGGTGTTTTTAACCCAAGCAGTAGAGGCAGAGAATATCAGGGTTCCCTTGAGGTCTTTGACCAAAACAGCGAATTCACCATCGCCGCTTGTAGTTCGGTCAAGGTCATATTGCTGTTGACACCATTTGAGGCTATCTGAGCCATATTGCAGGGTGATGGTAATAGTTGCCGTTTCGTCAGGGTCTATAGAACGCACCACTTCTCCGCCTGCGCCGACAGATTTTGTAACACCGTCACCGTGCGCCTCGATGTTTACGAAGGTACCATCAGAATATCCGCTTACTACGTGAGAGCCTAAAGAAATCATCACTTGTCGTGGGTCATATGTCAATTATCTCACCTCCGCCTAAACATTAAAGAATTCGTATGTCAGTACCCCGTTAACAGTGACGGCATGGATTGCTCCGGCCAGTCGAGCTGTAAATGTGCAGTCTACCAAAACCCTTGACGCTTTTTGCGTCGCGGGAATGGATGCCGCTCTGGGAACACTAACAACGAATCCTGGGACAAGGTTACCGTCCTCATCGTACTCGTCAGGAGCTACGATACCTCTGGTTGTTGCATTAATAAGGCTTGCGCGCATTTGGTTTTCTACCAAGGCAATGCCTGGGTCGGTAAATGGAATCTTAGGACGCATCAGCATTAGATTGAAAATTCTGAGCTGCATATCGTTTTGTAGCCAGTCGCGCCCACGGATAACGTCAAGCCATTCCCCACCGCGTGTTTTACCGTTCATGGTAATAATTCTACCCGCGACCCTTTTAATCCAGTTGCTAAACCCTTCCTGGAGTATTGTTTCAAGCGTAGTGCTTAATATTGACGGAAGAATGGCAGCTACTCGCTTAAATGCCCAAGTTTCTGACCCTGCGGGAAACGACAGGCCTCTTGCGGTAGCCGCGACAGCCCCGTATTGATTGGATATCGGAACATCTTCTGGGTCTTGGTAATCTTCCACTAGACCGCACCACCCATGGGAACGGAAGTATATCGCGGGAACGGGGTCTTCGTCAGATAAGAAGGTATACCCGAATATTTTTGTTTGAGCTTCTGTCCATTTTGCAATGTCCTCGTACCCTGTTTCGGGAATACCTGCGGCACAAATAGCGTACCAGCCTGGGAAGGTATTTGCTGTATCCAGCGTTTCAACCGGGGATAGCGTTTCTGGAATAACCACCTGCGATATAGAACCTTGTGTATAGCTACTGACCCCGTCAAATGTAACTGAGCCTGTTGTGGTGGTAATCCGAGAGCCTTGTGTACCTATAAGGTTGACCTCGTATACACCAGCCCATTCAGAGGTAGGTAAATTCATCTGGTCTCCCTGTGGGTCGGTGGAGTCACCTATGGCAATCTGCGAAAAAGCATTTTTGTTTTTCGTGATGGGCTGAGTACTTCCAAATACCGATACGCCATCCTTTAGGATTTCAATTTCCATATCGGACACTGGCATACGACTGTATGCTACTTGCAACCACGGAAGGTCTGTCGGAATCGGTGCGTCTGGGTCTGCATTCACCGCATCCGTCAAATAATTGTCTTCTGTGATAATCTTGATTTCTGCACCCCTGACAGAAGGTTTAGCCGCCTTCATTGGCGCAACAAAAATGTGTGTTGGGCTTGGACTCTGTGAAAACGCAATCCGAGCAGCAACACCAATAGGGTCTGCTGCATCTCCGATAGCTATATACCCTGCGTTTGTGACTTCTGTTAAATCAGCATACACAGCAACTGCCGGAAGGGGCCTATCTGGGGGTATTTGAGGTGCCGGCCCAACTATTAAAAGATTGTCAAAATTCGCGGCATCAACTGCTGGTGCTGCGATGTCTATGTTTATAGTGACAATCCTGTCGAGGTTGTTAGCCATTAGCTGAATCCTCCTTCTTATATTCAATTTCTACTGAATCGAACCAACCTGTAGATTGGTCTGCTAGGTCTTGAGACCCACCGCCCGACGGAGTCGATTCCGCTGGCGGATAAATAGGCTTGCCATCTGGACCAATTTCTAACGGCGGTCCCGGTAGCCTATTTCCATCTGGGTCAAGAGGCCATCCATCCTTGTCGTACTTTGGATTGCCATTACTGTGATACGGCCTGCCGTCATCATACATGGTGCCGGTGTATCCTGTGGCGTGTTGGGTATACCCTACTTTGACCTCAATCATCGCCCTGTAATCCCACGACGTATCGTTGACAAGCTCCGTCAAATCATGAACCTGGTTACAATCAATAGAGACATCATTTGCAAGACACCAGCTATCAACAAATTCAGACCCTAAAAAATTTACGAACTCCGTCAAGTCGTTCAAGGCTGTGTTTTCTCGTGCTGCCGTTACATTTGGGTCATCTGTAACCGCAGCTCCCTTGGTATACATGTTTACTTCGAGCAAAGTCCTCGACGGGTAGCTATTTACAGTAACGTCATCCGAGAATCTTCTTATTGGCCTATAGGAGCGTTTAATCTTACCCATTTTAAGAGACACATAGGGACTGTTAGGGTTGACCGGCTTGGTCTTGCTCCAGACGATATTACCCTGTTGTTGCAGGACTGCAAAATATGTGCCTACAAGGGCATAGAGTAGACGTTTTAATTCACGTTGCGTCATGGAGTCACCTCCGGCGCGTCCGGCTGCTTACTTGCAGGGAAGGCCACAAAATCAGACTCATAATGTGACAATATTGTGTGGTCCCAGGGTGCAGATGATTTGCATTCGTACCAAATCCCCATATAAAAAAGCATATCTCCTGGGGTTCCTGCGTACTCATCTGCCGACGTAAGCGCATCTGCACCCCATGACTTTAAATGCTTTACCGTGCGTTCTCCGTCAGGGTCGCCTAGATATTGATTTGGGGTTTTAGGCTGGACATTGAGCAGGACAATCGAATCTTCGTGAGGGGATGCCATATAACCATCAATATTATTCTGTGGCCCGTGCCTTCTTATCGTATACGGCTTCCTGAATAATCCAATCCCCATAAAATCACCCCTTGCTCGGCCTTACAACATAATGGACGGACTGCACCATACGCCCCTCGTCGATGAGTGGAGTAGACGAACCTTTTTGTCGTACCGTGGACTCTGCATTTGCGGCAAATCCACCGTTTCGTATTTCGTGCTTGATTAGACCAACCTGCAGAGCCCCAATAGCTCTCAGGGCTTTCTCTGCGTCCGCTTTACCGGAAACAACAGCGTCTAGCTGGTGTTTGGCCATTTTTTGAATGGCATCCTGATTATTGTCAACGCTTTGTCTCATGAATGGTCGTGCAGGTATCGCCTGGCCCCCATCTTTGGTTGTTGTGCCGAACTCTTGCCACGCTGCTACTTGAGCAACCGATGGGCCATTATCGTAATCTTCGGCGTCAACCGACGCATTGCTTTGGTCATATCCCCTTTTATCAGCAGTGAAACCTACCTCTACTCCCAGCTCCGTAAGTTTTTTCAATTCTGCAAAAAACTTCTTGCCCTGGGGGGTGATTTTATCAATGACTTTTGACAAATTATCACCCCCCTCGGGTTTCGGCAGCGGATACGATTGGGGCAACTCGCGTCCTTCGGAGAGTTAAATACTGCATTCCGTACTCTGTCAAAGCAAGTTCAGCATCGACGCTTTTATACTGGCTGATATCATGGTTAAAGCTAATTGCTGTTTTGCCCTCGTTGTAACTTCCCACGCGCATAAAATTACCCACGCTGATATTTCCGATTGCTTCCAATGGGTCTGGAGAATCGGTTCCAACCTGGGGCAGTTTCATGCGGTGGGCTGTACGGAGAGCCAACGCCTGTTTATGGAGTTTTTTGAAAACCCTACGGCTAACGAGCGGTTGTGTTAGTTCAATCCAGGCGTTGACAATAGAATCATCAACGTCTTTAAATTCAGACGCTACAATTCTGAAAATCGCTAAAACAGAACTAATGTCCATGATGTTATTCCTCTTCTGGCTCCTCTATTAGAGCAGCTTCGCTAGGGAACAACGCGGTAGAAATAGGGGTAATCAGGTCTTTTCTGGTGGCACCGTCACCCACTTCAATTCCGAGCTGTTTTGCTAGTTTTTGAAGGTTTCCTAAGCCCATTCTGCTTACATCTCTGTTTGTCAGTGCTGACGTGTCTATAGTGTCTGGGTCAGTCAGTACCGACGGGGTGTCAACAGGTGGCAGGTCAGGATGCGAGGCTTCCAGCCGGGGTGGCAAGTCAATCGTCAGTACCGGCGGGGTGTCATTAGTTGGTGTAATAACGGGGATGTTTGGAGTTTCCGTGCTTCCGCCTGGAAGTGGTGGCGGGTCCGGAAGTGTGCCACCGGGTTTAAGTGGCGGAACGGGGGGTGTTTCAACATTTACACCCGGCGGAACGAGTACACCCGCCCCTCGGATTTCCGTAAGCCAACCTTTATCTAAAAACCATTTAATATTCGGATGGTTGCGCCCGAATCCTGCGTCAAGTGTCTTGATTTCTCCTGGCAGGATGGGAATTCCGCCAGGGCCGATAATCTTTTGACTTGTGTTTTTCACTATCAACATGGACAAATCTCCTTTTCTATACTCCTGGGATTATTAGTGCTGAAAACGGGTAGTAGATAACTGCACCGGCTACGCGGCTTTCGCATGGAACTACAAATTCCAAATTTTTAGGCTGAATTGGGTATTGGTAAAAAGGCATTGGAATTTCGATTGAGAACTTCTTTCTGTCTTTTTTAAACATGAAGGCGACACCTTGCCCTGGGTATGGCGTAATAGCACTGTCTGCGTTGAGTTCAGGGGCTTCTACGATATCTTTTAGACGAGGTGAGTTGTCAAGAATCCATTTTTTAATGGTGCTTACCGCGCCCGTGCCTATATTTGTAATCATAGGAGTGTTTGCAAGATACAAATATGCTTCTGTCGGAAGTGCGAGCGTGTCAGGACGTTCCACGCTCTTTGTCAACATGGCTGTGAAAGCCACCATCGCATTGATATCACCCAGGACTTCCATGGGGGTTTTGTCTACAAACTTTGTAGACGTGCCAGCGGCATTGAGCGGGAGTACAAAAACAGGAATATCATTTCCAGGAGACAGCACTCCAACAAGTCCAGACTCCTCGTCGCCGGCCCAGGCTATTCTATTTGTCGTGTACTCAACCTGGTATCTAGCGGACTCGCCTTTGCGGACATCCAGAGATTTGCCGGCCATTCGCGAAGCTCTCATTTCCTGATTGGAGTATCCATAAGATGTACCGACACTCTTAATTGGGATAGTGGTTGGTTTGCCGAGGACATCTGACCTCGGCAAGTCGGTAGCGTAGTTATGGATAATCGACGCCATGCCAGACTTGTCATAGCTATAGTAAGTGATGGTTTCTGCGCCTATATTTACATCGCTTGACACTGAGAAATACTTCAACGCGGTAAATTCAGGATATAGTACGTCGTAAGTTTCTGACTTAATGAAGTCCAACTCACGAGCGAAGAACATGCTTGCATCTTCTGAGCTGTCAAAATTCAGCTCCCTTGCAAGCGTGTCCGCAAGAGTTGAGTTAGAAAATGCCTTGAAATCGGCACCGTCATAATTCATAGATGGCATATGCGGATTGTACCGCTTTGGTTTTGACATATGAACTTCCTCCTTATCCGTTCATCTGGTTAAATAATCTGATTGGGGCAATGTTTCCGGTTCCTGGACCGGAGATGAACTGAGCATTGATAGGAATCCCCTCGCCAGAATCGTTTGTAAATTTACCAGCATCTGCTCCTGTGGTTATCCAAAATACAGGTTGATTAGCTTCCGGCACGATACCGTCTGGTATGCGCCCCCATGCGTTACCCCATCGCAAAATTCCCACGGTCTGCTTCGGCATGATGTTCACGTTTCCTTGCATATCCATCTGGGTAGTGAAGCCCGTCATGATAATTCCTTCGAATTCTGCTGCTGTTGCATCTGTTTCTGGCACCATGACATTAACGCCTGGAATGTCGCCTACGACGGCACCCATGCCATACATCATAGTTTTTGGAGAATCTTCGCCGTTTAGACGACTAACAATTTCATTAGGAGCAAGGTCAAATAGACTCCCCGCTATACCTCTAGGGGTTTGATAGTTGTAGGTAAGTTGTGGCATTACTCTTCGCCTCCGTTCATTCTGTTTATCATTCGGGCTCGGGAATCCTCGGCAGCAGTTTTGCCGGTCTGCATGTGCGCGGGAACCCCGTCTACTCGCTGGGTCATTTGATAGCGTTGAAAGCCAACATCTTTCCGGGCATTGATATTTTCTACTGCCTGGTCGAAAGCGGCTTGGATATAGACCGCGCTCCTTCCATCAAGGTTCATTTTAGGAAGGACGGCCTTGACAATGGATTTCTTGGCATCGATGGGTTTCATTCCTTCGAGACCATCTAGGTTCAATTTGTCACCGATGCGGATAATCTGAATACGCTCTGTAACGAGCGCGTCAACAGAGTCTGCGTTCATTTCTTTCTTTTCGTCGTCTGGGTCTTCCTCGCCTTTTGCTGCATCTTTTGCTGCTGCAGTGGCATCGTTCCTAGCCATGAGAATTTCGATGCATTCTAACAATGTTCCGACATCGGAAACGTCACACTTGCTGGAGTCGAACTTTTCCCTGATGTGCTTGACTTTGTCCTCTGGGGACAATACAGCTTCGGCGTCGCTCTTCTTAGCTGTATCGCTTTTTTTAACTGGGTCTGCTCCCGAACCGTCACTAGCATCGAGGTTGGTCGCCGCCTTCATGACGACAAGCCTCACATCGTCAAGGTTAGTAAGGCCCTGTTGTTTGCAAGATGCGAATGCTCTTTCCAAAGTGTCTGCACTCATGATTTTTACTGTGCTCATGTTGGTGGTTGCTCCTTTCTTATTTTGGGAATCTAGGTTTAGTCGGGCACTTTCGCCGGCCCTGGCGTCCCTCACGAGGGCTAAATGATTGACACGTATATTGAGCTGGATGGCATCATACGGCTGTCCTTTATAGACACCTGGGGTTTCGTCCATCGTGAGGTCATACCCCAGCGATAATCCTCGATATCCAAATTCTTTTATTCGGCCCACATCGTGTATGCCGACTTCTACTCGAACGTTATCGCCGTCCCTGAATCCATCAGAAGTCATCAAGCCAACGGTGTTTTCAGCGATATTGTCCTTTGTGACACGCCCCACATCATGCGTGATGATGACGGGCTTGTGTTTATAGCTGGCAAGGCTTTCTTTATCAAAGACATGCTTGGCGAGTCTAAGTTCTCGCCGTTTGCTGCCATCCGGGTTTGTGTACTCAAATATGCCGGTGCGCGTCACTATCGGACTGTCGACAAAAACACCCTCTGGCATTAAAAAAGACCCGTCCAGCGGTATGCTGTCGAGTCTCGTTACCTTCACTAGGTTAATGGTTAATCACCTGCCCCTCTGTTTTTTGATTGTGGGTCAGACTTTATGCTGTAGAAGTAGTCTGGACCATCGCCATCCACATAGAATTCTTTCATGTGGCCAGGGTCACCAGGGTCAACCACCACTTTGAACGAATGTCCCATATTTCCTATTGACTTTAGATGCTCCAAAAGTTCCTGTATGGTGTTTTCAGGGTCACGGCATTCGATAGTTATGCGTTTATCGCCTTTGTTTTGCCCAAAGCCATCCATTCTTTCCGCTTGCAGTGGTTCATTGCCAGATAAAATTTCTGTCAAACCGACAGTTAATTTTTGCACATGCCCGAGTTCATCATGCCTAAGCTCCGCAAAGATATTCTTTGAGGCTGCATCTTGAGCTTTTTTGATTCTCTTCGTATAGTCAATAATGGCATTTGCCTCGTCGATAAGATTTTTACAATAAAGCTCGACTAATACGCCGGCTTTGTTTGATTCTACGTCAAAAGCGTCCATATTTAGAGGCTCTTCGCCTCTTGCTTCGCGTATTTTGTTTAGCCTTCGAGTAGCATCCTCAAAGACAGCCCTGTTTTGCTGGAATTGTGCAGCAGTTCTTGCCGCTTCCAGCCCCTGTTCTGACTCCACCCATTCCCCTTCGGCATTTTCATACATAAAGGGGTAAGATTTATCCGGCCCTAGAAAGGCTTTTTGCGGCATTGCATCTCGTTCTTTTGTCCCTGCTGCTGGCGGATTCCAGTTGTGTACATCGTCATGCCTCATGTGCTTCCTCCTTCCTGTGCATCTACTACTTGATAACTGGACGGCATAGGAATACTATAGTTTATTTCTGGAACTCCGTTCTTCACGCAGTGGCATTTTTTACATCGCTTCCATATAGACCAGCTAACTGCTATGTTTATAAAAATACCTGCAAATATACCGACTGCAAAGGTAATGACAAATGGAATATAGTCATACATGATTTCTGTCTCCCCGCTTCTAGTGCTGAGTGCCTTTGACAACCACAGTGATACCAGTAATCGTAATAGTACTTGCGCTGGTGTTATTTAGCACAACCCGTACCCCGTCAGTAATAAATGGGTCTGAAATGGTATGCGTATAACTTTCAAAGCTAATGTTTTTAGCGTTCAGGGTTCCCATGTTTACCGAATCTTGAGAGACAGCAACCGTGTCCACACCCCCAACGGGACGCACAAGCTGAACCTCAAATGTTCCGGAACTTCCAGGGCCTACGCCACTTATTGAGCCTGTCAATCGAACATCAATAACAAGGTCAACATATCCGTCAATTGCTCTAAACATCAATGCGCCGTTTGATGTGATGTTCCATTCGTCGGCTGTTGTGTTCGCCATACGCTCGATATTTACAGGAAGGGCGAAACCTTGTAATAGGTTTCCGCTTGCTCCAGTGGCAATATTCATATTTACTGTTCGTGTAATCCTGAACAAGTAGCCGTCCGAACGGAAAGCAAGAGCCTCGCCACCCTCTTCGAGCGCGACTACACCAGATGGCCCTTGTGACCCCGTATCGCCCTTCGCTCCTTGTTCCCCCTGTAAGCCCTGTAGCCCTTGTGGCCCTTGCGTTCCCGGTAGGCCTTGTAATCCTTGCGGCCCTTGTTGGCCCTGCATACCTTGGGGGCCTTGTATCCCTACTGGTCCCTGTTCCCCTTGAGGGCCTTGCTGGCCAGAGTCACCCTGAATACCTTGCGGCCCAGCAATAGTCCCTAAATCGAACCATACGCTATTAACATCGTCCCACGCATATAAATCTCCGGAGACATAATACAAGTCACCTCTGACCCCTGTGGGATGCGCGGTGACCAGCTCGTCAAGTGTATCGTAGGAGCCGACAATTGCACCTGCTGTTCCAGCCACGCCCTGAATACCTTGCGGTCCTTGAATACCAGGTTGCCCCTGTTCTCCTTGCGCGCCTGCGTCACCTTGGGAGCCTTGTATGCCTTGTAGCCCCGGAGGCCCTTGTTCGCCGGGTATACCTTGTTCGCCTTGCGGACCCTGTGGCCCGACTCCCCCTGATATTTCCTCTTCTGCATCGTATACGCTTCCATCTGGGTATAAAACCCGTGTTGGAGTCGCCGGAGCCCTATGCCATAATTCTGCTCTCTCCGGGGATGGTGGCAAGACCTCAGTCCCAAATTTATCAGGAGCAGTGACGCTTCCGTCGCTACGTAGAAATTTTAAAGGCACAGCGTCAGCCACGCTAAATAAACTAGCTCGTCTAGCATCAGGTGGTAAAATTACATTGTTCATGCTGCCATTCCTCCGTCCCAGGGCAAGTTGAGCCCAGGTAAATTAAATATAGGTAACGCAACGCATCGGCATCGATAATCCATGCCGGGATGTGCTCGTCGCCCTGTTCTCATGTCAACTATTGGCGGATTGTTCCAACTATGTCTGGTGCCGTCTAACTCATAGTGGTCGCCTTTGGGCCACTTCCCTGCAGGATTCCCGCGCACGCGTTCGTCGCCAGCCGTTTGCCAAATGTATTCTTCAACGCCGGCATCTTGCATCTGCTGTTGTGCCAAATCAGAATTGAGCTTTGCCATCTGGTCACGCGCCCAAAATTGAGCTTTCCGACGGTCTACGCCGTAAGCCCATTGAATTTGCCTCGAAATAGACGCATTGCTTCTGCCCGTCAATAGGCCATTCTGGATGATATTAGTTATCCGTGTCATGGTCATATCCGGCACCGAAGTTATCAAGTTGACATTTCTAGTCACCCATTGTTTCAGCGTGTGACGGAAAAACTCGCCCATGTAATAGTCCTCTAGGATATTAATACCGAGAGTATCATGGACAATGCGCTTCCACTCTTGAATAGACCTGCGTCGCGCAAGATTCGCAACTTTAAGGAGCCTACTTTCTAGCCCAAAGGCTTCGGAGCTGCGCTCAAACGCTATCTGCGCCTCTGTAATGGCCTGGGTAATCATGCGCGAAGCTTCTCCGGTATCATCCGTTCGCATCTCTTGTCGCTGCGCATCAAGAATCTTGCGCATTTTGGGAAGATGTTCCGACAATGTTCTACTGAACATCGCCATATAGGTGTTGGAAATCCTCATGCATTCCCGCTCCAGATTGTGAGGATAATGCACTTTCACCCTGGGAAGCATGTTTTGCCGTCCTCTGAATTTGGGGCGTACTTGTTTCTGAACGGCAAGAGCCATAGAAATATTGTTCAAATTGTCACCCCCTGCTCGTTGCTTTTCGGCAAGTTTTGCTATAGAATAGGTGAAAAATTTCCACAAGGGAGGCTGCTACATATGAATTGTCCAAATTGCCACGGTAACAATGTCTCGGTTCAGATAGTACAGACTGGAGCGGTAACAAGAACCAAGTCAAGAGGCTGTTTATTTACCCTAGGTAGGTGGTTCCTAATACTTATCACCTGTGGTCTATGGCTTGTTTTTGGCAGAAAGAAAAGCAAGAGCCAAACTACCTTTACCAATGAGAAACATGCTGTTTGTTCCGGGTGTGGACATACCTGGACTGCCAAGTAATTGCATAAATAATTGGAATAACCGCTCGGAATAGTCCGGGCGGTTATTTTGTTTAGCCTACAACTGTTAGATTTTTATTTCATAGAATTTAGCAGTCTGATTGAGGCATCAAATGGTGGGAACATGTTATGCCCTCGATGATGCCGCTTGGGGTTTATCCACATAACTTGCTCCATTTCCCCATCTTCACATCGTGGAACACCGTCAAACTCCGTGCATAGATACACGAATGGTTCACCGTATTGTCTGTCAAGGCCTTTGAGCCGCCCCAAGAGCTTCGCGTTTTTTAGAGTTATGCCAAACTCTTCCTCGGATTCGCGTATTGCTGCTTCCAATGGAAGCTCTCCGGGTTCCATGTGACCGCCTGGGCCACACATTTCGCCATTATCGCTACGAATACCGGCAAGAATCTTGCCGTCCTTCATGACAATTATGCCTACTGTGCCCGGATTGTCCGCGCTGTCCAGTGCAATATCCTCTGGTGGGAATGGTGCTTGATTTCCGGCGGGTATTCCTTCGCCGCCCATCATATCAGGCATTTCAGGGCTTGCCCCAATACTTTCGAGCAAATCCTCAATATCGAATTCACCCTCTTTGGCTAGTTTTTTTCGTATCTCCGTCTCGTCAACCGCTCCCATGTCAAAATAGATTTTACCTGTCTCCGCTCTGATTTTTTGCGTTGTGGCTTTCTTCTGGTCTACATCGGCCTCTTCTGTTTCGTCCATAGACCAAAGTGGGCTGAACTTAATTTTGACCTTGGGCTTCTCGGCAATTTCGCCTTGAGCCATGCCGGCACGTACGATAATATCAATGAGCACCCGCAAGTTTTTCTTGAGCATCAGTTTCTGAATCCGCTCAATGTAGTTGTACCATCCCTCCAGGTCTCCCTTTCCTGTTGCATTCATGCCAGTAGGAGACCGTCCAAATAAAATAGTCTGCGGAATGTTAGTAACCGCAGACAATATATTGCAGGATGTGTCAACTATATCTTTGACGCCGGACATCGGGAAAGACTTGAAGTCATAGCTTTCGTTCCCGCCACCGCTTCCGCCACCGTCAATGACTACGCTGTTCAATAGGTTACGCCCCGTATCAATAGCCTTTATTCGTTCCAGAACAGTTTGCTTTCCATCCTCGGACGCAAGCATCTCGGAAAGTCCTTCCATCGCAAAAACGGGCAATACCGAGCGTTCCAACATCTTGACGGCTGTAGAGTGGCTTGTAATCGTTTCCCTTAATTCTCGTTTTATTCTGAGGTATTCGGGGGTACCCCAAAAGCGATAATAGGGCTGCATCGTTCGTTCCGGCAATACACCATTTCGAAAAATTAGGCACCGGCTTTCGTGTACCCAAAATTGACCGAAAATACTGTTTATAAAATAACGCTCCGGCATCCCGTACTTTGTCGTTGTGCCCTTCCATGGCAACGTTGGGTCGAAGTTATACATGACGCTGTAATCAGGCCAAACGACAGCGCGTTCATAAACTCGGATTTCCTCGATGGACTTAATGCTTTTGTAGTCAAGAGGCTCCTCAAGACCTCGACCATCGTCAATCAACATAACGCCGAGTGCTCCGCCGTAGAGTCTTGACCATCTGATGCCATTAGTGGCCACGTCGTCAAAGTCCAGGCTGTCAAGCATCTCTGTTATATAGGTTTCGGTATCGCACCCCTGCAGCCCCAAGTCGAATCCGTGTTTAATGGCCTCTTCGGCGGGAGCATCAATTATCTTCGCAAACAGTCCGTTGCCCTCGTAATGGTCTGTAAGATACATATCGGGGACAATTCCCGACCCACGGAATTGATAGGCAGTGGAGTTGTCTTGTATGGTGCCATATCGGTTTAAGAGGTTAATATATTCGCCATCGTGCCTCATTCCCGGCGGTCCTTTTGGTGTTTCGTACCATGCCAAACTAGCCACCTCCTACGTCAACCTTTTCGGGTCGTAAGTATTTTTAAGTTCCAGCTCAGAAAAAGCCGAACTGGATGCGTCAACCATGTCCTTAAATTTACTGGACGGAAAACTTTCAAGTTGACTGAAATACGCATCGTTCCATGGAGCAATGAGCACATCGAAGTTTCCGCCTTGCCACTGCGATGCCATTGGCTCGGCGCGTGTTTCTTTACTGCCCGATTCTGGTATCGCTGTAACGCTAAACCCCGCCAAGAACTTAATATAACTCTTAGCTTGGTCTTTTCCTGCTTGCCCTGGGTCTTGAGGGAGGCGGATGCGAACACGCCCATATTTAGCTTTATCAGCCTGTGCAGTATGCTTGACAAGCTGCCTTACATCGTTAGCGTCCATTCGGACATTAATAACGTCCGCGACAATATATCGCCCATTTCTACGCTTGCCTATCAACACCCCAGATGTATATGCTGGGTCGCCCCCTTCGTCTTCGGACGTGGCGGCTAAATCCCAGCCTCTAACCCATTTGACAATGTCGGCAGGGATAACATCTAGCCTGTCGCCGACCTGAGTGCGCTTGAAATACATACCTGCCGCTGGTTTGATTTTCCAGTTGCCATGCAGAAGACGTTCGCGTTCCACCAGTGGCAATGCCTCGAGATTTGCCAAGTATGAGGGGTCGGATTTCATCAGGATTTTATTATCCTGCAATGTGCTCCTAATAAAAGTGACCGACTTGGGCTTTTGACGCTCCTCGTCGGTCTTTAGATTAAATCGTTCCCATAATTCTTCCTTGGTGTCTGCCCAATGTATTGCCTCGTCAACTCGAAGCATCCAGCGTAATACCCCGCTGCGCTCCGGGATGGGATATCCTGTATCCTGGTCAATCCACCATTCGATGAATTCTGCAACCCACGAGTCAGCGTCAGCGTTACATGACGCCCTAACATATGGAGTCACCCCACAGGTGGAGCGGTTTCTTGAAAGCATGTAGAAAAACTGCTTTTTGGTGAAATGGGTCAGCTCGTCAAACCCTATCATGCATATCTGTGAGCCTTGCCATTTATGAAGGTCTGCATCGCCATCGATATGGGCAAAGCTAATCCTGCCCTTGCCACCGAATGACCACAAGGGTCTAGGCGTCTTTTTGAGCTCGGCACCCCTTATTCCAGAATACAGTTTAAGACTTTCGTCAAGTAGGCCACCTTCGTTATATATCTGGATGGAGTTCCTGCGAAATATAACCGCGCCAAAATCTTCGACGTTTTTGTGTCTCAGGGGTTCAAGTAGTAGCCCGTAGGTTTTACCTCCCCCCGCCGCGCCGCCGTAAATACAAATATCCGCTTGCGTGGCTAAGAAACTGGTTTGTGCGCCTTCCTGGGGACTCAGCTCGATTCTGGTTTTATTCAACTTTACCACGCCCATTGTCCGGGATGAATATCACCACATCTTGCTCCTCGTTGCCGAAAGTGTGCTGAACTTCTTGTTTCTGAGTCCAGTCTCCAGTCTTACGACTACGATTATTGAGCCAGTACATTATCGCCATGATGTTAGGCGGGATATGTTTTGTTTTCCGTAGAGTCTCCCTTATCTTGACTTCTCCACTTTTACCGTGGTCGATGATTTGCTCAATCTCCTCGGTGTCGTATCCCAAGCACAAGTCAAACAGCTTTCTTTCTACAATCGCATCTGCCTGTTCTTTGCCAATCTGGCGTGCCTCGCCGAATGAGGTTAGAATATTTTCGCCTGTTTTGACATCCTTCTTTGTAGACCATCGCATGATAGTTCTGCGGGATACTCCGAACGCTTCCGCAATTTCTTCATCTGTCGCGCCTTTAATTGCCAGCGAAAATACCCAGGCATCATGATATTTGGCGTCATATTTATACGCAGTTCGGCTTGAGGGCTTATTAGTCTTGTCAGCCGGCATATGGTTCACCTACTCTCCGGCCAGATAATCAGCACAAAGATATTCTAGTCCTTGCCAAAAGTTGCTAGTTGTTATGTCACCGCGTCCAGCCATTTTGTCTAGGGCTTTTCGGATGACCTTGGCACTCCCTGTTGGAATTTTGTTGCGACCAATGACACTCTCAATTGGCACCCAATTCTTGTCATTGCCACTGTCAATCCATGCCTCGGATAACTGCCCCACATTGCGCTCGAATACCTTTAGGATTAAATCTACTGCGGTGGCAACGTTTTTGACGTTGTGGGCAGAAGATGCAACTTCCTGGCTGTCAAGCCATTGGTCATATGCGGACATTCTGGCAAGCCATGTCTCGTCAGAGGATTTGTTTACCTCTATTGCCTGGGCAATAACTTGCTTGGCTGCCTCTAGGTCATCCGGCAAAAAAACCATGCTCAATGTTTGAAACCGAAGATTAGCTTCCGATATGCTGAACGTTCCGAACTTGTCGAGAAGTTCCAATGTCTTATCATCGAGGCCGCTGTACTTCTTGAGTTCGGTATCCAGGATTTTCTCGTAAAGCTCCTTTAGAGTAGCAGGGTCATCCTGACCGGTTATGGCATTGTGAGAAAGTTGAATTGCTATTTTTTGCTCCTCGGTCAACGGTGTGTCCGTTGCCAGACAGTCGATTTCATCCAATCCAGCCTCGATAGATGCTCTTGTCCGATGGTTGCCTGACAGGCAAAGATATTCGCTGTCCTCAAAATACAGGAACGGAGTAGAGGTAAGTTTCCCATCTTTTTTGATGTTTGCAACCAGACGGTTAAACTCTTCATGCTTCATGTACCGCGCATTATGCTCTAGCAACTTGATTTTACGCGGGTCTATTCTCAAATGGTATACGTTCACTATTCAGCCCTCCCGTCAGTATGTCCGTGTTTCTTTTTCCACAACTCTAACCCTTCCTGCAGTGTCCATTGTCCCAGGGTAGCACCATAATTGAGCTGCCATCCGGAGCTATAATAAATCTTGGTCATGTCTGTCTCCCCTTCGCTAACTCCGGGGAGTTCTTTTTTGTTCATGAGCTTAAACAGTCCCCGATATTTCATACTAACGGGGTTTTTGGAAAACGCTGTTGTTATCAGGGAGCGCATACGTTTATTTGCAAGTCTCTCAGCAAGTAGCTTGCTTTCCTTGCTTAGAGCTGCGTACAAAACTAATTTAGACAGCCGCTTATACTTGCTGGGAGCTACCGGGAAGTCGCTCAACAAGTACATGGTAGGAGTGTCAATGTGGCCGCTCCAATTCGCCGGTGAAGGAGAGGTCGAGAAAGCAAATACTCCGATTAACTTGTCGTCTACCATGACGCCATATGCCGCAGATTCTTGGCCAGGCTTAATATGAGGGTTCATGTACTGCGAACGCAAGGCGTGAAAATTCTCACTCTTGAGATGGATTAGCTTGATGTTATCGCCTACGTCCTCGTTTTCTCCCAGGCGTTCAACCATGAGGCTAGATACATTTTGGTTAGGCAATATAATCCGGCTCTTTTGGGACTTGGCGTAAACGTAGAGCGGCACCCCTCTGTTGGTGGTCTGAGCCATTCCGCAAAGATGCTCCCGGAACTCCGGGAGTTCATCATTGGTGCCAAACATGAAAAAGTCCCGTTGTGTTAACTTGCGGAACATATCAAATATTTTCTCTTTATCAATCATTTCGTAGCTTGGGGGCGTCCAGTCAATTATGCTTTCGAGGGTAGCGAACATTTTTTCGTAGTCCCCAGAGTAAAACGGTGGATAGCATATAAACCCGGCATCTTCCGGAACCGCGCCTACCATCTCGCAGACATCCCCTGAGTAGAATGATTTCAAAAACGGGCTGATACCACGGATTTTCGTTACTGTTTTGTCGAACAAATCATCCCATTGTGATTTGTAAGCATTTATCATTTTCGCGTAATATGCGTTAGGTTTTGACGCTAAAAACGTTCCCATTTTTGACAGGATTAGAGCAACAGCAATAATACTGGCATCATCCTTCATGTAGTCTTGGACAAATTGCATTGGCCCCTCATAATCTGCCTTGTATTTTGCATCAAGAGGCTGACCAGAAAAGTACGCGCCTAGCAAGCAAGAGTATATCGTAACGTCATTACCATGCAGTGATGCATCCGTCCTGCCATGCAACACTCGTTCAATGGTGAAGTTCCCGGAGCACCCTACGTAAATATCGGGCGTATTCCAGTCTTTTACTATGTCGCCTAGTATCTGTTGTATCGACGATGGGATAGACCCGTGAAACATCTTTTTCACCTCCTGGGCAACAAAAAAGCACCCGTATTAATGGGTGCTTGTGTAGTTGCCCGTCTCTCCGGGCCGTCAATCCATTCTCAACGCACTGCTTGACATCTGGATTTCATGCCACACCCACCGTGTGCGCATGGTGACTAGGCTGTAATAAGGATTCCCTAGCAACACGCCGTATTTCTACGTCCTTATAGTGTCTATTGTGCGGGTGAGGATTCGCACCTCACATAGAGACTGTGCCGTAGGTTGCAACCTGCGCAATGCAGGAGACGGGGCTATATTTCCGACACATTAATTGGTGGAGGGTTACTAACGTCCTTTTCCGCAACTTTTTAGCTTCTCCCTACGCACGCACCATTCTCCTAGACCCCTCTTCCATCCGGTTAACTCCGGATTAGCGTCTACCTATTCCGCCACCGCATAAAATCATTAAAATCGTGTACACGAAAGCGGATTGCAGGAGTTGAACCTGCACTATACCCCAGGATGGAGTATGCTCTATCGTTAAGCTAAATCCGCATGTGGGGCACGAGGCCCCGTATATCAAAGGGATGAATGATACTAGAATAACGTCATCTGTTCATAACCCGGCCTTGAAACAATCTTGATTGTCGGGTCTGGAAGTTCCTCGATTTTCTCACCTGTACGCTCGAGCCACCACTCGGCAAACATCGTGCGATGGCACCAATTGCCTTCATTCTTTAGGATGTCCTCATAGCACAGCAGCACGATATGCGTACCTCTTGTTGGTATCCGCGCTAACTGCTCCCTGATTGTAGCAACTCCTATCTTGTCAAGCCGAGCGAAGTACGCCTTTTTGAAATGCTCCTTGTCGGCTTCGTATTGCCCACCGCGCATACCAAATGGCATGAGTTGCGATATCTCCCAATCGAGCCTGTACCCCAACTTCCATCTTGGCATACCTATAGAAATTCTTACTGTCGTGTAAATGTCCTTTTTAAGTTCAGGGTTCGAAAATCTGCTTGTATAAATTGCCATTGTCCGCCCTCCAGCAGTTATTTATGCAACATCATTCTATCACTGAATGCTGCACTTGTACAGTATTTTCGCTGCTTTTTTTAGATTTTAACGCCCGATGGAGCCAAGGAATATTGGACTCGCATCGGGCATCGAGAGAAGGTGTAAGGCGGACATTTTTGGATGTGACAATTCGGACTATGAGGCGTCTCATTAAAACACACTTACCATCGTGTAACAATGCCCGCTTTTTGACCTAGATTACTTCTTGAGCAGATGCAACCCGTCAATCCCGAATATTAGGGCTGTCAATCGTTCTATGGCTGCGCTAATATCCTTGTAGGTAGTACGCACATCGACTGATTCTTTCTCTGCTATCTCTTCGGCAGACTTGGGGACTGCTGCTAGGTACATGTCCTTAATTGTCCTGTAGCGTCTCATTTCTTCCGGCTTTTTGGATTTCTTGCAGTAGGACTTGTACAATTCTAACATCAAATCGACATGAGCAATGATAGCTTTGGTTTTTGCGGCACTCGTTTTTATACTTTCAAGCTGAATGCTGTCCCGTGCGCCCATCAGTTCCAAAATATCATCCAAACCCAAATCATAATCATTTGCTTGGGAAAGTTCGTATATAGCACTTTTACTATGGTCGCATAACGAGCGATAATTACGAAGTAGCATTCTTGTGTTAGACCTTTTGCGGTCATACCGCTCCTTTATTCTGCTCTCATCTTCCTCTCGCACGGCAATGACTACACAAGTGACAATTTCTTGTATTAACTCTGACGTGAGCTTTCTGTATGCTGCATTCTTGTTTTTTGCCATAGAGGCCAACCTCCCGGGAATTTATTTGTTTAGCCGAACAGGGTCTAGACTATGCCGTTGCTGCAATCGACTTAACGCTACTGTTCACTGCAATTTCATTGCTCTTCAAGACCCAGCTATACCTCGCCTTTTCACAACTAAGACTAACTTTGCTATACTTTACCGACTGCTTTGCGTGGCCCACCCTTACTCCACTGCACCCTACCGGCTGCGTGGCTTTGCGCCGCATAACATCACTACTCATCGCCACTACTGTTCGTACCGCAGCACCACTTGACTTGACCATACCTTTGCCGATCCGTACCAAACCATACTTTACCATTGCTGTGCGCTGCCTCACAGAACCATGCAATACCATCGCAAGGCTATACTTTGCCATGCTTTGCCATTCCGTTGCCCCGTCTAACGCCACCATACCTCTCAATTACCCCACCTTACGCTACACTACACTACCATACCTCTCAATTACCCCACCATACCAACTGCTTCGCATTATCACGGTGCAGCTTTCGCCCCACGCAGCCGTGCCTACCGTTAACCCATTGCTGTATTACTGCTCTGCGACTACTGTAATCTCTGCCCGACCTTTCCCGCTATTACGCCACTGGAGAAATCCTTTGTCCGCAGCATACGGAAGTAGTTCTAGTACCAGATTTTCAAACTTTTCATCATAGAGCTTAATCTGGAAGTCGAATGTAGTGCCTTCTGGCACTGTTTCGCTGTGAGCAAGTGATATACGCTCGCCCTGTGCAGTTTGCGCGCGCAGTGGACGTTGACAGCTTCCAGTGACTCCTTTTTCTGCGCCGTCATAGACGAGTGGTATTTTTCTTGGAGAAACGAAAACGCAATCGTTGATGATTTTGATATAGGCCTTTGTTTTTGCAACTTCCGACCCCGGCACCCTGGCCATTGCTCGAGCAGCATCTTTTAAGAACCCTTTTATCTGATAGTCCCACAAAAACGGTTGACCGTCCGGCTTGCCATTCAAGCGCGGGAATACAGTTTTTGATTTTTCGATTCCTTCCTCAACGCCGATGGATGCAATCTCTTCCTCTTTGCTTGGTGCATCCGGTGCCAGCCCCGATATATAGGTAGCGTGTATTTCTTTGTCGTTCGCGCTGGTTCCGAGCATTTCTTCGATAAGTACCGCTTTACAGTCTAAGAATTTCATAATCATTTCCTCCTCTTGGATTTTCGGTTACGAGTTAAGTTACACTTACATGAGTTCGTGAGCAATGCTAAGTTTAAGAGCTTCGTCTGCTGGGATATACCACTCGGATTTTGTTTCTCTGTACTTATTTAACTGCTCTTGCAAAATTTTAGTTTTAGAGGTTATTATGCTATCAATAAGGGACTGTAGTCTTTCGTACTCTGCAACATTCTTCTTGATACCCTCGAGTTTATCACTATAAATGTCAGAGAGCTCATGGTACATAAATGTACAATGTTTTCCTGCAAAACGCCTATGCCCTACTAAAAATACCATTAACCCCATGCTCATACCACTTCCGAAACAGATAGTATGTACTGGCGTATGACTTACCCTAATAGCATCTATCAGGGCCATCCCGTCATAGATGTTTCCACCGAATGAATTTACGTACAGCTCAATAGGCTCTGCGATGTATCCTTTCAGTTTATCCTCGCAAATCCTGTCGTGGTGATTGATATCAAAAATTTTTCCATCAAAACACCTACAGAACCGCTCTTGACGTAATCTGACAAGACAAATTTCCTGTACTTCCCAACCTCAAACGTTTTTTCCACAACATCACACCTTCTAAAAAATCCGATTAATTACCTCAAAGAAGTAGGTATTATCAGACCTAAAGTCTTCATCCTCGCTCATCTTTTTTTCGATTGCTGCAATTGCTTGCGCAAAATAGAGGCTGTCCATGCCGACAAGTTGGTCCTTATA